>F42_Fallow_Deer__coassemble_313_pt1 | contig 89595 bp, 72 predicted proteins | sample F42_Fallow_Deer__metabat2_low_PE_003 | metagenome-assembled genome bin F42_Fallow_Deer
CGCAATCATCGCATCTGTCATCACGTCTGTCATCGCGTCTGGCATCACGGCATTCGTCTCTGCGGTCATCGCGACGGTTCCGGTCACAATCGTGGTCGCGACGGCAAGGTGAACCAAAGATATTGCGTAGGCTGCAATTAAAATTATTACACATAGAAAATTCTCCTTTTTTCTTTTAATATATGACAGAAAAAAGGGAAGTGTGAGGAAAAGCAGGATAATTTGTAAAATGATGTAGAAAGGAATCGAACTGTCTGCATCCGCAATATACTATAGCCAGTCATTTTGTCAATGTGATTTTTGTAGTCGAAATGGAAGGGGTGTGTTACACTATTGATAATGATTTTAGGGAGTAAGTTATGAGCCTCAGATTTTATTTTGGCCCTTCAGGGGCAGGAAAAAGCTATAAACTTTATAGAGAACTATTGGATAGAGCCCACGAGAATCCCAAGACTAATTTTCTGGTGATTGTACCGGATCAGTTTACCATGCAGACCCAGAAGGATTTATGTCTTGCCAGTGACCGTGGCGGTATTATGAATATTGATGTACTCAGCTTCAGTCGACTATCCCACCGTATCTTTGAGGAAGTGGGAGGCGGCGATGTACCTACGCTGGACGATACAGGTAAGAGCCTTGTGCTCCAGAGAGTTGCGGGAAGTATCAGGGAGCAGCTGCCAATATTGGGGGGACATCTTCATAAGCAGGGTTATATTCATGAAGTAAAGAGTGCTATTTCGGAATTCATGCAATACGGAATCTCTGTAGCGGATATGCAGGAGCTTATTTCTTTTGCAGAAAAACGAGGGGCTCTTAGCTTAAAACTGAAGGATTTGGAGCTTCTTTATAGGAGCTTTATGGAATATATTCAGGGACATTTTATTACTACCGAGGAGCGTCTTGACCTTTTAAGGAATGCCTTGCACAAGTCGGAAATTATTCCGGGAAGTGTGGTAGTTTTTGATGGGTTTACCGGATTTACGCCTATTCAGAACAGGCTGATTGGAGAGATAATGTCCTTGGCACGGGAGACGATAGTTGCGCTGACCATTGGAGAGGGGATTTCGCCCTACGAGGTAGAGGGGGAACAGTGTCTCTTTCATTTAAGCCAGAAGACCGTGAAGGATCTGACTCGTATTGCGTCGGAGCGAAGGATAGAGCGGGGAAGGGATGAATTCGTAGCAGGAGGAGCCAGATTTACAGAGAGCAGACCGCTGGCACATCTGGAGAAGAATCTTTTTGCCACCGGCTACAAGTCATATATGGGAGAGCAGGACGCCATCTGTATTTTGGAGGCAGCCTCCCCGAAGGAAGAGGTTCATCAGGTGGGGCTGGTGCTGGAGGAGCTGGTGCGCAGCAAGGGGCTTCAGTATCGTGATATTGCCTTGATTTGTGGTAATCTGGAGGGCTATGCACCATATATCGAGGCTGAATTTGCAGATATGGGGATTCCCTGCTATGTCGACAAGACCAGACTGCTTTCCTTAAACCCTATGATCGAGTATATCAAAAGTGCCTTAGAGTTGTTTAACCGTGATTTTTCCTATGAGGTAGTGTTTCATTTTCTGCGAAGTGGTCTGGCAGATTTTACGGCAGAGGAAGTAGATAAGCTGGAGAATTATGTGATTTCTACCGGTATCCGGGGAAGTAAGGCCTGGCATCAGGAATTTACCCACAAAACGGCAAGGATGGGGCAGGAGGAAGAACCACTTTCAGAGATAAATGGTTTTAGAAGGCGTTTGGTAGAAGGTGTTGCTTCTTTGGAAGGAAAAAATAAGCGGACTGCTAAAGAGCATGTGCTGAATTTATATGATTTCTTAGTAAAAAGTAATGCAGAGAAAAAATTGTCCGATATGGCAGAGGAGTTTATGGGGCAGGGGAATCTGACAAGAGCTAAGGAGTATGAGCAGATTTATCGTCTGGTGATGGAGCTTTTGGAGCAGATTCACGGTCTTCTTGAGGAGGAAGAGATTACCAGACAGGAGTTTTTGGATATTCTGGAAGCAGGTTTCGGAGAAATCGAGGTGGGAACCATTCCACAGAATGTGGACAGATGTCTTGTGGGGGATATGGAGCGAACCAGACTTAAGCAGGTTAAGTATCTGTTTTTCCTGGGAGTGAATGATGGTAACATTCCAAAAAATGCTTCCAAAGGTGGTATTATCTCGGATATGGATCGAGAATTTTTGAAGGAGTCTGACTTGGAGCTGGCACCATCGCCCAGACAGCAGATGTTTATTCAGCGTTTTTATCTGTATCTAAATCTGACAAAACCATCAGATAAGCTGTTTCTATCTTACGCTAAGGTAGGTAGTGATGGTAAGAGTCTGCGTCCGGCGTATTTAATTGATACCATAAAGCGTATTTTCCCGGAGGTGCCGGTAGTGGGGCTGAGCGAAAAGAGTGTGATGGAGCGTATTGTGACGCCAAAGGAGGGAATTCCTTATCTTGCAGAGGCCTTAAGGGAGTATGCGGCACTGGGAAACGGTATTCTTTCAGAGGAAGCACTGTTTACTTTATATCAGGCGTATGAGGGGAAGGAAGAGTATAAGCAGCTGGCGGAGCAGCTAAAGGATGCTGCTTTTCAGCGGTATAAGGCAAGCAGCTTGTCCAAAGCAGTTTCCAGAGCGTTATATGGTATACATCTGGAGAATAGTGTGACCAGACTGGAATCCTATGCTGCCTGTGCATACCGGCATTTTCTTCAGTATGGTTTATCCCTGCAGGAGAGGGAGGAATTTGGCTTCGAGGCAGTGGACATGGGTAATATTTTCCATGGAGTACTGGATGATTTTTCCAAACAGCTGGATTCCAGTGAATATACGTGGTTTGATTTCCCGGAGGAGTTCAGTACTGCGGCAGTGGAGAGAGCCATGGACAATATGGCGGCTCAGTATGGTTCCAGTGTACTTTACAGCAGTGCACGGAATGAATATGCTATCGGGCGCATGAAGCGCATTTTGTCCCGCAGTGTCAGCGTGTTGCAAAATCAGCTGAAAAAGGGAGATTTTGTTCCCGAGGGACATGAGGTTTCCTTTAAATATGCCCAGGATTTGGATAGTGTCAGCATTGCCTTATCCCAGCAGGAGCGCATGCATCTGATGGGGCGCATCGATAGAATTGATGTGGCTGAGGATGGAGAAAATGTGTATGTAAAGGTCGTGGATTATAAATCAGGAGACAAGCATTTTGATCTGGCGGCAGTGTATCATGGGTTACAGCTTCAGCTGGTAGTATATATGAATGCAGCCTTGGAGCTGGAAGCAAAGAGACATCCAGACAAAAATATCGTACCTGCGGCGATTCTGTATTATCATGTATCAGACCCATTGGTGGAGGCAGATGCAGGGGAGTCTGCGGAGGATTTAAATCAGAAGATTTTAATGGAGCTTCGCACCAAGGGTGTGGTGAACAGCAGAGAGGATATTATTGACAGACTTGACCGCTTTATGGGAAGTAAATCGGACAGTATTCCGGTGGAAAGAAAGAAGGACGGCACTTTGGGAGCACGCTCTAGTGTGATGAGCAGTGAGGAATTGAGTATCGTGTCCGGCTATGTCAGTCACAAGGTGCGCAGTATCGGAAGAGAGATTCTGGATGGACATAAGGAGTGCAATCCCTATGAACAGGGAGACAGAGCTGCCTGTACCTTCTGTAGCTTCAAAAAGGTCTGTGGTTTTGATCCGGCGACTCCCGGATATGAAAAGCGTACGCTGGAAAAATTGGAGGATGCAGAGATACTAAAGAGGATGAAGGAGGAGGCCTAAAGCATGGGATTTTCATATACGCCGGATCAGCAGAAGGTCATTGACCTTCATAAGCGGAATATTTTAGTTTCTGCGGCAGCAGGAAGTGGTAAGACCGCAGTTCTGGTTGAGCGAATTATTCGAATGGTATGTAATGAAGAAAAGCCTGTGGACATTGACAGGCTGCTGATTGTGACCTTTACCAAGGCTGCGGCAGCAGAGATGAGAGAGCGTATTTCTTCTGGAATTGCAAGAGAGCTCTTAGAACATCCGGAAAGCGGGCATATTGCAAGGCAGGCTACGCTTTTACACAATGCACAGATTACAACCATTGATAGTTTTTGTTTGTATATACTACGAAATCATTTTAATGAAATTGGTCTGGATCCAGCATTCCGTATTGCTGATGAAGGAGAAATCAAGCTTCTTTCCGCAGATGTGATGGATAATCTGCTGGAAGAATATTTTGCACAGGCTACGGATGAATTTGCAGAGATGGTGGAGTTTTTCTGCCCGTCTGGTAAGGAAAAGCTGTTGGAAGAGCATGTAAGGGAGCTTTTTAAGGTGGCGTCCAGTAATCCATGGCCAAGACAGTGGCTTTTGGAGCGGAAGAATGATTATAACATTGCCTCCGTGGAAGAGCTGGAAGCAGCAGCCTTTGCACAGACACTGGTGGAACATCTTCGGAAAATCAGCAGGGATCTTTGCGCTGAGTATAGGAAACTTCTGCAAATCTGTGAGGAAGCGGATGGGCCATATATGTATGCAGAAATGGTGGAAGAGGAGTGTGAAATGCTGGAGAAGCTCCTTGGCTGTGATTGCTTATCTGCCTTTGCCCTTGCTTTTGATAAAATTACCTTTGGGCGGCTTTCTTCCAAGAAGGATGACTCTGTAAATGCAGAGACGCGTCAGACCGCTAAGGATATGCGTGATGCTTTGAAAAAGCTGGTTTCCGGCGTGCAGAGTAAATTCTTTTCCATTCCCTTAGAGACGGTAGTTTCTCATATGCAGAAGTGTTCCACAGCAGTAAACCAGCTGGTGGACCTTACGGTGGATTATTATGACCGTTTCCTTGCTGCTAAGCAGGAAAAGAAGCTGGTAGATTTTTCAGACATGGAACATTACGCGCTGGAGATTCTGTTAAAGCGGGATGGAGAAGCAGTTACTCCCAGTAATGTGGCAAAGGAATATCAGGAGTATTTCCATGAGATTCTGATTGATGAGTATCAGGACAGTAATCTGGTACAGGAGTATCTGCTTGGTGCTATTTCTGGAGAAGAAATGGGCAAGTATAACCGCTTTATGGTAGGTGACGTGAAGCAGAGCATTTATAAGTTCCGTCTGGCGCGTCCTGATTTATTCCTGGAAAAGCAGCAGAGCTATACCCACGAAGAGGGGCTTACCCAGCGTATTGATTTGAGCAAAAACTTCCGAAGCAGAAAGGAAGTAATCGATACAGTAAACAGCATTTTTGAGGGACTCATGGATGAGGATAAGGGTGGAATCGTCTATGATAAGGATGCGGCACTCTATGTGGGAGCAGAGTATAAGGAAGCTGCTGGGATGGAAAGCGAGCTTCTGCTAATGGATAGTGACAGCGAGGCTACCGGACTTTCTGGTAAGGAGCTGGAAGCCCAGATGATTGCCGGGAGAATCAAGGAGCTGAAAAAGGATTTTCAAGTGACGGATAAAGAGACAGGCAGTCTTCGCCCGGTGAGATATAGAGATATTGTAATACTGCTTCGTACCAATAGCGGCTGGGATGAGGAGTTTAAGAAGGTGCTGGAGGAGGAAGGGATTCCGGTTTATATCACTTCCAAGACCGGGTATTTCAGTGCTACGGAGGTGCAGGAGCTGTTATCCTTCTTGAGGGTACTGGACAATCCTACGCAGGACATTCCTCTGTATGGAGTCATGAAGTCGGTATTTGGTGGTTTTAGTGAAGAAGAGATTGCCCTTGTGCGCTGTAAGGATAAAAAGTGCTCTCTCTGGGAGAATGTGCTTTTCTATGAGGCACAGGGAGAGGATGAGCAGTTGCAGGAAAAGTGTCACCATTTTAAGGGGCAGGTGGAAAAATATCGGGAATGCAGTATCTATATGCCAATCCGCCAGCTTTTGGAGGCTCTTGTAGACGAATATCATTATCTGGCATATGTGTCTGCAATGCCCGGAGGAAGTAAGCGTAAGGCCAACGTAGAGATGCTCTTTGCCAAGGCATCGGACTTTGAAGATACCAGCTATTTTGGATTGTTCCATTTTGTCAGATATATTGAGAAATTGGAAAAGTATGATGTAGATTTCGGTGAGGCGGACATTCTGGATGAGAATGCAGATGTGGTCCGCATTATGAGTATCCATAAGAGCAAGGGACTGGAATTCCCGGTAACCTTTGTGTCGGGAATTGGGAAACGCTTCAACATGCAGGATGTAGGCAGCAGCTTTCTTCTGGACGCAGACTTAGGTATCGGTACAGACTATGTGAATTATAAAGAGCGATACAAAGTAAAGAATCTCCGCCGAATGGCACTGGCGGAGAAAATGAAGGAAGAAAATCTGGCAGAGGAGCTTCGTGTGCTCTATGTAGCACTTACCAGACCTAAGGAAAAGCTGATTATGACTGCCTGTGTGAAAAACGCAGAAGAAAGATGGGAGAAGGTCAGCCAGCGCAAAGCTAAGAAAGTGGGCTATCTGGAGTTTATGGGCGCAGGAGGTTATCTGGATTTTATTCTGCCAGTGATTCATCAGGAATTTGTGAAGGTTCGTGTATTATCGGAAATGGATTTAACGGCGCAGGATGCTCGTGAAAACATGACACTGACAGAGAAAAAATATCTGCTGGAGCACTCCGGTGAGCGTATTTCCGAGAAACTGTTAGCGGAGCTGCAAAGTCGCTTTGCCTACGAATATGCTTATGAGAATTTAAGGCAGCTTCATACCAAAACCAGCGTATCCGAGCTGAAGACGGCTGCCATGGCGGAAAAGGACGAAGCTGCCTATGAAGCCTTTGGCCACGGCGGGGAGGATACGAAAGAGTATGTTCCGAAATTTATTGCAGTATCTGAGGACGAAATCAGTGCTACTACCAGAGGTAATGCATTCCACAAGGCCATGGAGATTTTGGACTTTCAGAAGGTGCTGGGGGAAGGCTGTGATCTTAAGGCACTTTTAGAGCAGCATGTAGAAAGTGGTAAATTATCTGCAGAATATTTTGGTGCGTTGAATTTTAAGAAGTTGAAGGTTTTTTTTGATACGGAGCTTGCACGTGAGATGGGGGAAGCAGCCCGAGAGAATACACTTTACAGAGAACAGCCTTTTGTATACAGTATTGCGGCAGATAGATTGAATTGCGAATTCCCAGCTTCCGAGAAAGTTTTAATTCAGGGTATTATTGATGCATTTTATATCCGTAATGGCAAGATTATTCTGGTGGATTATAAGACGGACAGGGTGAATACGGGAGCAGAATTGTGGGAGAGATACGAAGCCCAGATGAGCTATTATATGGAGGCATTGGAAAGCCTCTTGCAGATGCCGGTGGAGAAAGCTGTACTATATTCATTTAGTCTGGAAGAATGTGTAGAGATGGTCTATGATTGAGGGACTGTCGTAAAATACTATATATTTGCATGAAAACGCCACCGGGGGAATATCTCCCCTACGAGCCCCTTACGAGAACTACGTAGCAATTTCCAAAATCAGAGTTTACGTTCCGGCCATGTCTCGGCACGTGTTAGGCACCGGCCTAATTTGCTACGCATAAGGCGGATTCTTGGTGATGTTTTTTCCGGCCCTTCTACATGGGATAGGTTCCCCTTTGTGGGCGCTACTGCGAACTACTTAAATTTCACAAAGCGCGGACTGCGTTCTATGATTAGTCCCCGTCTGTTCAAGCTTCGAACAAAATAAAAAGAACTGCCCGTCTATAGTGAGACATTTGCAATGTCTCCCATAGACCGGGCATTTTTTTCATTTTGTCGAAGACGTGCCCCGACAGGAACCGGAACGCAGTCGGCTACTTTGGAAATTTCTACGCAGTTCTCGTCAGCGCCCACAAAGGGGCACCTATCCCATGCAGTGGCGGCTGTGTAATATATGTCTGAGAATCCGCCCAATATGCGAACAAATTAGGCCGGTGCTCTAACCTTGAAGAGACTTGGCTAATCACAGAACGTAAACCTAATTTTGTGAAATTCAAGTAGTTCGCAGTAGGGGCTCGTAGGGGAGATATTCCCCCGGTGGCGTTTTTAAGCACTTAATTTGAACTTTGCGACAGCCCTTCTTTATTTATTTACTACGCAGCCAGCTTTTTTACCGATAAAATCGCATTCTTTACTGGTGGAAGCAGTAATAGAATAATAGTAACTGCTGCTTCGGAGAAGATATAGATTCCGTTGTATACAAGGGAATAAGGGAGTGCATTCCAGCCTTCCCAGGCATATTCGCCAAAGAAGAGCCAGCCAGATAATACGGAGAAGAAATATCTTCCCAGAATGGCGGCGATATATCCTTTGATGAGACCGTTCTTGGAATTAGAGAAAAAACCGGATAAACCAAGTGCACCAAATGCCAGAAAGTAGTCTGTAATCATCTGGATAGGAAACAGGATATGAGGGTCGATGATTAACTGGAGCGCACCATAGGCAACACCGGTAAGAAGTCCTACGATAGGACCGAACCAATAGCCCGGAAGGCAGATTACCAGCATAGAGAGTAAAGTGATGGAGCCTCCGGTAGGAAAGCTAAACACCCTGATGTTAGACAGCACTGTACCAAGTGCTACGGCAGCAGCAGCGAATGCCAACTGCTTCACAGTAATTTTTTGCATAAAAAAACCTCCTTAGTTTTGCAAGGAGGACAACCAATAGTAGTAAGTTCAGTGTGAAAAAAACGATAGCTTTTTTCTAACGACTTTGCGAAACAAAGTCATTTTTGCTTCCTTACGCCGGTATTATCCGGTTCAAGTAATGAGGGTCGGAATCTAAAGATTCCTCTCAGCTTATTGGCGCCCCTAGCGTTATATTGTGTAAACTATTCAGAAACTTGTAAATTTATATAAACAGAATGAACAAGGTAGCTTGCAGAAAGATAGTTATATAAATTTATATGGCGAAAAGCCATACACTCGCAAAAGAAAGTTCCGGAGAGAGGATTTTGCGAATGAGTTCTGAATAGTTTCACTTGCAATCGCTACTATAATGCAAAAAAGAGAAATTGTCAACGCAAAATTTGCCAAAAAAGAATAGTCTTTTTGTACGGGAAACCATTGAAGAAATCTGCCTAATCTATTAAAATAGAAATATTCAGAACTAAGCGAGTGGTTCTGAAAAGAATTTTACAAGAGGAAATGGCACTATGGGAAACCCGATGATTCAGGCGGAAGGATTAGTGAAAATATATAAGACGAAGGAGACAGAGGTGCTTGCTTTGCAGGGGCTGGATCTTGTGGTGGAGGAAGGAGAGCTGACTGCACTGATTGGTAACAGTGGCAGCGGTAAATCCACCTTCCTCAATATGATTGGCGGTCTGGACAAGCCCAGTGCAGGAAGCCTGATTGTAGGCGGCAAGAATCTGTTTACCATGTCAGAGGCGGAGCTTGTGAAGTATAAGAGAGAGACCGTTGGTTTCGTGTGGCAGAACAATGCCAGAAATCTGCTTCCCTATCTGCCGGCGGTGGAGAATGTAATGATGCCCATGTATCTGTCCAGCGAGAAGAAAAAGCGGGAAAAAGCCATGGAGCTTTTAGAGATGGTGGGTATGGCGCATAAGAAGAATAACCGCCTAAATACCTTGTCCGGTGGTGAGCAGCAGCGTATTGCCATTGCTATTGCGTTGGCGAATTCTCCAAAGCTGCTTTTGGCAGATGAGCCTACCGGAAGTGTAGACCCTTCTACTGCCAATTATATCTTTGATGTATTCAGAGAGCTGAATAAAAACGGACAGACCATACTGATTGTAACCCATGATGTGACGCTTTCCAAGAAGGTGCAGCGAGTAGTGGCTATCAGGGATGGTAAGATTTCCAGTGAGCGCATCCTGAAGGAGAAATATACGGATCTGGTGAAGGAGGTATCTCTGGACTGGCATACCTTGGAGACCCAGGAGGAATTCTCCGTTGTAGATAAGGCAGGACGTGTACAGATTCCAAGAGAGCTTCTGGATTCTCTTGCCCTTGGTGATAATAAATTAAAAGTAGAATTAGTGGATGGAAAAATAATTTTAAGCAAACCGGAGGAAAAAACAAATGAGACTGTTTAATGACAATTGGACATTTTTAAAGACAGCCTTAGGCGTAGAAGCTGCAGATATCAGAGGGAAGGAGCAGGAGTTTGCACCTGTGGACATTCCTCATGATTGGATGATTTATGACACTAATAACCTTTACGAGGACAGCATTGGCTGGTATCGCAAGGTAATTTCATTAGATGACATCGGTTTAAAAGAAGGCGAAGCCGCATATCTCCGTTTTGATGGTGTATATATGGATTCTGCTGTCTATGTAAATGGGGTAAAGGTTGGTAACTGGAAATATGGTTATTCCGCTTTTGGCTTTGATATTACAGAGGAGCTTGTGGAAGGTGAAAATGAAATCCTTGTGCAGGTAGTTTACCAGTCGCCTAATACCAGATGGTATTCCGGTGCAGGAATCTATCGTAACGTATGGCTCAAGGTGTATCCGGAGGTATATCTTCCGTTAGATGGCACCTATGTGCACAATACATATATTTCTGAAGGCAAGTATCTTATGGAGATTGATACTGAGGTAGAGGGACTGATTACCGCAGAAACCATGGTGAAGTACACATTGCTTTTGAACGATGAAGTGGTAAAGGACATGGGATTTCATCATCCGATTACCAAGAAGGTTTCTTTTGGAGAAGAACTGGAGAATTTAAAGGAATGGGATATCGAAGCTCCAAATTGCTATAAATTAAAAGTAGAGCTTATGGAAGGGGATGTATGCAAGGATTCCCAAGAGATTACCGTAGGCTTTAAGCGCATGCTTTTTGATACTGAGAAGGGATTTTTCCTAAACGGCAGACATGTAAAAATCCACGGTGTCTGTGAGCATCACGACAATGGCGCGCTGGGTGCTGCATTCCATGAGGAGGCAATGCGCCGTAAGTTTACTATTCTTCGTGAAATGGGTGTAAATGCTCTTCGTACCGCCCACAATATGCCGGCAAAGGAGCTTATGGATATTGCGGATGAGATGGGCTTCCTCATTTTATCCGAGGCATTTGATATGTGGGAGAGACCTAAGACGGAATTTGACTATGGTAACTACTTCAAGGAATGGTCCTGCATTGATGTGCGTTCTTGGATTCGAAGAGACCGTAACCATCCATGTCTGTTTATGTGGTCTATCGGTAATGAAATCTACGATACTCACGCTGACCCATGGGCACCGGATATTGTAAGACGTCTGATGGGTGCCGTAAAGGAATCGGATATGAAGGGGAACGCCCTGATTACCATCGGTTCAAACTACATGCCCTGGGAAGGTGCACAGAAGTGTGCAGATATTGTAAAGGTAGCCGGCTACAACTATGCAGAGAGATTATATGAGGAGCATCATGCAGCGCACCCGGACTGGATTATTTTCGGTAGTGAGACATCCTCTACTGTACAGAGCCGTGGAATCTACAGATTCCCTCTGTCACAGTCCATTTTGTCCGATGAGGACGAGCAGTGCTCCTGCCTTGGAAACTGCTGTACCAGCTGGGGCGCAAAGAATACGGAAGGCTGCATTATTCCGGATAGGGATGCAGAGTTTTGTTTTGGACAGTTTATCTGGACAGGATTTGATTATATCGGTGAGCCCACACCATACCAGACCAAGAATTCTTACTTTGGTCAGATTGATACCGCAGGTATTCCCAAGGATACCTTCTACATCTACCGCTCGGAGTGGGGCGAGGGTAAGCTGGCTCCTATGGTACATGTATATCCTCATTGGGACTTCAGCGAAGGCGAGGAAATTGACGTACGCGCGGCCACGGATGCAGCGGCAGTAGAGCTTTTTGTAAATGGTGTCTCTCAGGGTAAGCAGAACATTGATCATGAAAAGGGCAAGGTATTGCAGGGACTTTGGCATGTGACCTATGAACCGGGTGAAATTGTGGCAGTAGCTTATGATAAAGAGGGTAAGGAAGTGGCAAGACATTCCCGTCACAGCTTTGGGGATGGTGTGAAGCTTCTTACCGAGGCAAATAAGACGGTGCTTAAAGCCAATGGAGAGGACTTAGCTTATATTACCATCAGTATGGTAGATAAGGACGGTTATCCGGTAGAAAACGCCATGGACTACGTGGAGGTACTGGTAGAAGGTGCCGGACGTTTGGTGGGTATGGACAATGGTGACAGTACCGATTATGATCCATACAAGGGTAATGTAAGAAAGCTCTTTAATGGTAAGCTGGTGGCTATCGTGGCTTCCAAGACTGAGGCAGGAGAAATCCAGGTGACTGTAAATGGCAAGGATTTGGAGAGTAGTACCATTACCTTAAATGCGGTGGAAGCACCGATAAGGAGCGGAATCTCCGTAAATGAGAACCTGATGGATAAGCCTATGGAGCTGCCGTCTAATATTCCGGTTCGTAAGGTAGAAATCGGTATCCCTGAGGGTAAGGTATTAGAACCGGGCAAGGAAAGCATCATTGTAACTGCAAAAGTATATCCAGAAAATGCAACCGATCAGGAATTAATCTGGAAGGTGGTAAATGGAAGCGGTATTGAAGTTACCTTTGTGACCGTGCAGGAGATTTCTTATGAAAACGGTGTGCATACTGCAAGAATTGACGCACTAGGGGATGGCGATTTCTTAGTACGTTGTATGACCAAGAGCGGTACTGATAAGGTGCGCTTGATTTCTCAGGTTGCATTCAAGGCACAGGGACTGGGACAGGCAACCATGAACCCTTATGAGTTTATTACCGCCGGTCTTTATACGGATTGTATCGGAGAGATTGGCAATGGAAACGAAAAGGGTGTTGCCATGGAAAGTGAGAAGCCAAGTGCCATTGTCTTTGGCAGCTTAGATTTCGGTGATTATGGTTCCGATGAAATCACCGTTCCAATCTGGGCAGTGGATGAGAAGGCATATCCGGTAGAAATCTGGCTGGGTAAGCCGGGTGAAGAAGGCAGTGAGCTTCTGGCAGACAATATTTACCAGAAGCCATCTATCTGGGCTACCTATCAGGCAGATACTTGGAAGCTATCCAGAAGAATGAAAGGGGTTCAGACCATTTCCATCAAGATGTATGACAAGGTGCATCTGAAGGGATTTGAGTTTACAAAATATGAAAAGGGTGTCAGCCGTGTAGAAGCACCCGAATATACCAATATCTATGGTGACAGCTTTGTGGTGGGAGACAAGGATATCACAGGTATCGGTAATAATGTAGTAGTGGAATATGCAGATATGGATTTTGGCGTAGAAGGTGTGGATGCAATTGCCATCTGGGGCAGAACACCACTTGCAGGAAATACTGCACATATCAACTTTACCAATGAAGATGGAGTCAGCGTAAGACGCATTCTGGAGATTAGGGGTACGAAGGATTACGAAAAGCAGGAGATTGCCTTTGAAAAGCTTGTGGGTAAAGGAAAAGTAGAATTTATCTTTTTGCCGGGAACGGATTTTGATATGGAAGCATTCCAGTTTCTTCGTAAGAACTAAGAGAAAGCAAGAGAAGGCATATGATTGAAAAGTATTCTGAGGGAAAACCATATAAGGTGATTGCATTTGTTCTGTCCAACTTTTCCAATGACGAACAGCTTCGCATCATGAGGACGGTGGTGGATGTATGCAGGGGGTATCAGATCAGGGTTCATTTTTACTCTACGATTACGGACCTGTTTATGAATGATGTCATTGACCAGGGGGAAAGAAGTATTCTCAGCTCCATTATAGTGGAAAAATTTGATGCAGTCGTTTTGATGTCAGAGTCCTTTAAGCAGGATGAGGAAATGCATGAATTGGTGGCACGTGCGAATAAATTTGATGTACCAATCTTTGCAGTGGACAAATATCTGGAAGGTGCAATTAATCTGACGTTTGAATACGAGGGCTGCTTCCGTGAGGTGGTGGAGCATATGGTGGAACACCACGGCTATAAGCGAATCAACTTCATGGGTGGTATGCCTGGAAATGATTACTCAGAAGTGCGTCTGCAGGCGTATAAGGATGTGCTGGAAAAGAACGGCATTCCTTTTGATGAGAGAAGAGTGTATTATGGCCACTTCTGGGAAGAACCTGCAATCGTAGCGATGGAGCAGATGATGGATAGCTCCCTACAGTTTCCAGAGGCAATTATCTGCGCCAATGATGCAATGGCACTTCCCATTGTGAATTATTTGCAGAAGAATGGTTTCCGGGTGCCGGAGGATGTGGCAGTCAGCGGTTTTGACGGCATTGATATGGAGCGTTACAGTGTGCCTAGACTGACCACCGGGGTGGTAAATAATGAACGGATGATTCAGCGTATTTGCGCGATGATTATAAACGGTACTGAGGCTGTGGATAGGTCGAAGGTGATTCCTATCCACAGCAAAATGCAAATCGGACATTCCTGTGGATGTGATGCACTGAGCAGCGAGTACGGAATTACGGAATTGATTCGTATGCGTTCCGAGCTTCATCAGTTAATTAAATTCCAGAATGATGTACAGAAGATGGTTTCACGATACAGTACCAAGACAGATTTTTCTGAAAGTGTGAAGGCAATTGCCAGATACTCTGCACCGCTCAAATATAGGGAAGTTATGCTTACCATGGAGGAAGAGTTTGTAGAGAATCTTCAAGTGGAGATGTTTACGAAGGCAGATGAGCTGGAGCCTCACGGGAAAACGATGACTATGGCGCACATCGTCAATGGGGCGCGGGAAAAAGGAAATAAGATTAGGCGTAATGTTACATCGGACAAGGTAGATCAGTTTCTCTGTGACAGTATGGACAGATATGATTATATGCTGCATCTGCCTGTTCATGTAAAGGGCGTAGGTGTTGGTGTGATGAGCTATTTTTTCGATATTGAAGAGATGTGGTTTACTGCAGCAGCGTCCTTTATGACTAATCTGCGTAACTTGTTTGAACTGGTTATGGCGCAGGCGCAGCTTATGAGAGTGTATTTGTTCGATATGTTGACCGGACTATATAATCGACAGGGATTCTATCAAAGGGTGGAAACCATGAAGGAGAAAGCACTGGAGATTGATGCGGTGCAAATGACGGTGATCTCCATTGATATGGATGGGCTGAAATACATCAATGATACCTATGGGCATGGAGAAGGAGATACGGCACTGCGTGTGTTTGGTCATATAATTCGTAAGTCTATTGACAGAGAAATAGCTGCAAGAATCGGTGGCGATGAATTCTTAATTGTGTTCACCGGAGATTATAATTATGGCAGAGCCGCAGAAATCGTGGCATCCATAAAGAAGGAGATTGCAGCATATAATAAGCTTGGCATGGTCCCTTACGAAATTCATGCCAGCATCGGTTCTTATACCGACAATATTCATACACAGAGTCTGGACGACTTCTTGAGTAAAGCAGATAAGCTGATGTATGAGAAGAAGGCTCAGCATAAGGGCTTTACGAGACAAGATTAAGTTAGCATTAGGAAGGAAATAATCATGTTACACAATATTTTATCCGAAGATTATTCTGCGCTTTGTGCATTTATTGGCATATTGTTTGCTTTTTTTGCAACGATTATTGCTACAGCAAAGCTTTGCAGATTTTTACCCAAGGATGGAGGAAGGGATTTTGCCCATGACGGAAAGAAGTCTGCAGGAAAGCCAAGGGGAGCAGGAATAATCTTTGTGCTTGCCTATGTGATTGTGGCATTTCTTTTTGCTCCTATGAACGCGGAATATATTATTTATCTGATGCTGATAGTCATCTGTATGATGACCGGTTATCTGGATGATGCAGCAAAGAATCCGTGGGGGGAATATAAAAAGGGATTTTTGGATTTATGTGTGGCAGTGATGGTGGCATTGACCTTCCTTCGATATAACAGTAATGTAGTGGAGCTGGCAATATTGGATATTACCCTTACCATTCACCCTCTTCTGTTCGGAGTATTGGTAGTGATTCTGGTATGGACTTCAGTAAATGTAACCAACTGTGCAGATGGTGTGGACGGACTGTCTGGTACTCTGACCATCATTACGATTATTACCATTTATGCAATTGATGTGATAAAGGAAGTGGCAGGAGATTACTCCTTCCAGATTCTGCTGTTTGCAGTATGTATTTTAGGATACCTGTGGTATAATGCAACCCCAAGTAAGCTGATGATGGGAGATGCGGGTTCCAGGGCTATGGGGCTTTTTATCAGTATCGCCATTTTGAAGACCGGAAGTCCGTTTTTGTACATTCCGGTGGCATTGGTACTGATTTTAGATGGTGGACTGGGACTTTTAAAGGTGGCACTGATTCGTTTCTGTAAGATTCACATTTTATCCAATGTGCGCTTGCCACTCCATGACCATGTACGTAAAAACTGGGATTGGAGCAATACCCAGACCGTATATCGTTTTGCAATTATCCAGATTATTTTATGCGTTGCAACCGTATACGCAATTCAGATGTAGAATGTAGTAACAGTTCAGCCATGGATTAAGACATGGAAGAATCATGCTTGCATGAATGAGCACATGCCTTAATCCATGGACTGAGCGCCGGTTCATGAGCAAAGATAGCTGCGAAGCAGCGGAAAAGCATTCCGGATGTGTCTTTGCGAATGGTGCGGCTGAAATGTTATAGAATGTAAGGTGAGATATGTTTGATGAATTGACACAAAAAGATATTGATGAAATGCGGCAGGAGATTGAATATCGCAAGCTGGTGGTGCGCCCCAAGGCACTGGAGGATGTAAAGGAAGCCAGAGCACATGGGGATTTGAGTGAGAATTTTGAATATTATGCGGCGAAAAAGGTGAAGAACCAGAATGAGAGCCGTATCCGTTATCTGGAAAGGATGATTCGTACAGCCAATGTAATCTCTGACGAATCCGCGGAGGATGAGGTAGGAATTAACAATCGGGTGACAGTACAGTTTGTGGATGACGGAACCGAGGAGGTTTATAAGATTGTAACTACGGTTCGAGGAAATTCTCTGGAAGGCTTAATCAGTAATGAGTCGCCTCTTGGGAAGGCACTTCTTGGACACAAGGTGGGAGATATTGTTCACGTAGAGGTAAATCCTTCTGTGGGCTATGATGTGAGAATTACCATGATAGATAACGCTGCCGCTGAGGACAGCGATAAAATTAGGAGCTTTTAATAGATGAAGAAGTACTTTTTATTTGATTTGGATGGTACATTAACCGATCCAAAGCTAGGAATCTGCACCTGTGTGCAATATGCCCTTAAGGATCAGGGAATTGACGAGCCGGATCTTGATAAGCTGGAGCCATTTATTGGGCCTCCCCTCTGGGACAGCTTTATGAAGTTCTATGGTATGAATAGAGAGCAGGCAGATAAGGCAGTTGCCAAGTATCGAGAGCGTTTTTCAGAGATTGGTCTTTTTGAAAATGAAGTATATAGCGGTGTACCCTTTATGCTGAAGGATTTGAAGGAAGCCGGATTTACGTTGGCTGTGGCTTCCAGCAAGCCTACGGTATTTGTAGAGAGAATTCTGGAGCATTTTCAGATTAAGCAGTATTTTAAAGTAATTGTGGGAAGTGAGCTGGATGGCACCCGCGTAAACAAGGATGAAGTGGTTAGAGAAGCTCTCCATCAGCTTTTCGGAAATCAGCCCATTGATCCACAGCTGGTATATATGATTGGTGACCGCTGCTTTGATGTGGAAGGTGCCAGAGCACTGAAGGTGGAAAGCGTAGGTGTTACCTATGGCTATGGAAGCAAGGAAGAGCTGATGGAGGCACATGCGGACTATATTGTGCGTAGCGTTGAGGAGCTTCACGCGTTTTTGCTTCGTGAGGAGGAGCATCCTAAGCCAAAGGGATTTTTTCAGGTAATGTGGCCCTTCCTTTATCCGTTTTTATTATTTATTTTAGTTAAGAACATTGTGGATAGCGGTGTGCTGCTTCTATTTAAGAATATTAGCGCGGGATTGAGCGGTAAAATCGCAGAGTGGCTTTTGTTCTACGATGAAGCAACCGGGGAGGCAACCGGTCTTACAGGGAATGCCACAGCGATTATGAGTGCACTTTCCTGTATCGTGGCGGTATTCTTTTTAAGAGATATGGCGAAGAAGCTGATTAAGAGAACTAAGGAAGACATGTTCCTTGCCCATCTGCGGGGAGAAGAGCCTATTACCTATGGGGTGGGCGCAATCGTTACCGTGGCTGCGGTTATTGGATTGAATGTGCTTCTGGAAGTTATGGGTGTGACAGATAAAGCCACTGCATATCAGAATATGCTGGCAGATGCGTATTCTGCTTCACTGTCCATTGGACTTCTGTGCTTCGGTGTGCTGATTCCTGTTGCGGAGGAGCTCCTGTTTAGAGGTATTATCTATAATATTCTCCGTAGAAGAGCCAAGATTTCCGTAGCAATGATTATCTCTGCATTTACCTATGGTATGTATCATATGAATTATATTCAGGGCGTATATGCTTTTGTTATGGGCTGCCTTATGGTGTACATGTACGAATACTTTGGCAGCTTTACCTGGGCTGTAATTGTACATGTGTTATCAGGAACGATTGCATATCTGCTTACTTATACAGCTTTAGTGAATAGTCCGTTGTACAGTCTGCCGGTATGTCTGGTATGTGGTCTGTGCGTACTTTGGGGAATTCGTCTGATGGACAGAAAGAAGAAGTACCTTGTGGGTGATGTGGTAAGGGATGAGTAGTTTTTTATAAAAAGTACTTGATTAAATCTTCCAAAAGGTATTTAATGATTAAATGATACTGTAAAATGAAGGGAGTATGACTATGAGTAAGCTCAGCATACCAAAAAACTATAAATCACACTTAAACCTGTATGAAACACAGGTGGCTATTAAGATGGTAAAGGATTGTTTCCAGCAGCTTTTAGTGGACAGATTAGATTTACTTCGTGTATCGGCACCACTTTTTGTTACTCCGGAATCAGGCTTAAATGATAACTTGAATGGTGTGGAAAGACCTGTTTCTTTCGACATTAAAGACCAGGGTGGAAGAGAGGCGGAAATTGTACACTCTCTTGCAAAATGGAAGCGTTACGCACTACAGAAGTACGGCTTTAGTATAGGTCAGGGCCTATATACTGATATGAATGCTATTCGCCGTGACGAGGAAGCAGACAATATCCATTCCATTTACGTGGATCAGTGGGACTGGGAGAAGGTAATCCGTAAGGAGGATCGTAATATTGATTTCTTAATGGATACTGTAAAGAGCCTTTACAAGGTACTTCGTAAGACCGAGAAATTTATGTCGATTCACTATGACTATATTGAAGAGATTCTTCCACATGATATTTTCTTTGTAACTACCAGAGAGCTGGAGGAGATGTTCCCGGATTACACTCCGAAGGAGAGAGAATATTATATTGCCAAAGCCAAGGGTGCGGTATGTATTATGCAGATTGGTGATATGCTGGAGTGTGGTGAGCCTCATGATGGTCGTGCACCGGACTATGATGATTGGGAATTGAATGCAGATATTATTGTGTATTATCCTGTTTTAGATATTGCACTGGAATTATCTTCTATGGGTATTCGTGTAGATAAAGAGGCACTGTTATCCCAGCTTGAGAAGGCAGGCTGCCCGGAGAGAGCAGAGCTTCCTTTCCAAAAGGCGGTTTTGGAGGAGAAGGTTCCTTATACCATTGGTGGTGGTATCGGACAGTCTCGTATCTGTATGTTTTTCCTCCGAAAGGCACATATCGGAGAAGTGCAGTGTTCTATCTGGCCGGATGAGATTATTAAGGAATGCGAAGATAAAGGGGTACAGCTTTTATAATGACTTATAATGAAATCAAGAAAAACGAGGAAGTATTAGCTTTTCTGGAAAAGGGAAATGCGGATTTGGGCGTGCTTGGTTACACGGACCATTCCCAGGCACATTGTGCCATGGTTGCAGAGAGAGCTGCTTACATATTAACAGAGCTTGGTTATTCGGAGCATGAGGCTGAGCTTGCCAAGATTGCGGGCTTTATGCACGATATCGGCAATGCCATCAACCGCAAGAACCATGCGGAATACGGCGGACTTCTTGCTAACGATATCCTTTCTAAAACCGATATGCCACTGAAGGATCGCGTAACTGTGGTATCTGCTATCAGTAATCATGATGAGTCTACCGGTGGAGCGAAGGATGTGGTATCTGCAGCTCTTATCATTGCGGATAAGACGGACGTACGCCGTAACAGAGTGCGCACAAAGGAGCCTGAGAATTTTGATATCCATGACAGAGTAAATTACGCTGTAACTCAGGCGGACTTACATATTGATGTGGAGAAGCAGGTTATCACTCTGGACTTACAGATTGATGAGCGTATCTGCACCATGTATGAATACTTTGATATTTTCTTAGGACGTATGCTGATGAGCCGCGGCGCAGCAGCGATGCTAGGTGTGAAGTTCAAGCTGACTGCCAATGGAAGTAAAATATTGTAACTATTCAGAGCCATGCAGATTTATGAAGACAGACTCGTAGAGACGATTTTGCGAATAGGGCTCTGAATAGATTTTTAAACCGAAGGAGGAATCCTTCGGTTTTTTTTTTCCGTGACATCATTCTTCTATTGGTGTGTTCTACCGGCCACAAATATTTCATATTCTTTGGGTACAAATTTTTATTGCAAATATCGAACGCATGTGCTATTATCAAGAAAAGAACATTTGTTCTAACTGAGGATAGAGTATGCAGGAATTAGTCACATATGAAAGGAAAAATCTTAATATTATAGAATCAGGAGTAGAGCATGAGTCGATGTCCCTGATGGATAAGCTGGGTATCTTGGCGGATAGTGCCAAGTATGACGTTGCCTGTACATCTTCTGGTGTGGAGCGTAAGGGCAATGGGAAGGATATGGGGAATTGTATTAAGAGTGGTATCTGTCACAGCTTCAGTGCAGATGGAAGATGTATTTCTCTATTGAAGATATTGCAGACCAATGAGTGTATCTACGACTGTAAGTATTGTATCAACAGGCGTTCTAATGATATACCCAGAGCTGCCTTCTCGCCGGAGGAGGTATGTACTCTTACCATGGAGTTTTACCGGAGGAATTATATTGAAGGACTTTTTTTAAGCTCAGGCATTGTACATAGTCCGACCTATACCATGGAGCTGATTTATCGTACCATCTATCTTCTTCGGAAGAAATACCGCTTTAACGGATATATCCATGTGAAAGCGATTCCGGGCGCAGATCCAGAATTAATCCGTTTAACGGGCTTTTTAGCGGACAGAATGAGCGTAAACCTAGAATTACCCACCGCAGAAGGATTAAAGGAATTAGCCCCAAATAAGCACCGTAAAACCATACTCACACCCATGCGGCAGATTCAGAACGGGATTACAGCCAATAAAGATGAGCTTGTAGTGTATCGCAATGCACCAAGATTCGTCAGTGGGGGGCAATCCACCCAGATGATTATCGGAGCCACACCGGAGAGTGATTTTCAGATTATGAATGTTGCAGAGAGTCTGTATCAGAAGTTTGATTTAAAAAGAGTATTTTACTCCGCTTTTGTAAAGGTGAATGAAGATAAGGCATTACCGGTGCTGCCCGGAGGACCGCCACTTCTTAGGGAGCATCGTTTATATCAGGCAGACTGGCTGCTTCGGTTCTATGGCTTTAAAGCAAGTGAGCTTTTGGATGAAAAAAGGCCGTTTTTCAATGTGATGCTGGATCCTAAGGAGGATTGGGCTATACGTCATCTGGAGGTCTTTCCTATCGAGATTAACCGGGCACCTTATGAGACGCTGCTTCGGATTCCAGGGGTGGGGGTAAAGAGTGCCCAGCGTATTGTGATGGCGCGCAGAACGGCCAATTTGACCTTTCAGGACTTAAAGAAAATCGGCGTGGTACTGAAGAGGGCAGTATATTTTGTTACCTGCAACGGGCGTATGATGTATCCCACTAAGCTGGAGGAGGATTATATTGTAAGGAATCTGACAACAGACAAGGATCGTATAAGATTCGGGAGTGATGGTATGACTTATAAGCAGATGTCACTGTTTGATAATGGCAGCTTTAATGTAGAACCTACGCAGCGGACGCTGCTTTCCTCTGTGGGTGGACAGCTTTAGGAGGTACCTATGTATATATATAGATGTGAGGAGTCCATGGAAGGGATTCTGACAGCGGTTTACAATATATATGAGGATAAGAGAGCTTTTGAAGATACCCAGATTCGGCTGGATGATGAATATATCCTGTTTGGGGTAGATGTGCCTGTGCAGAACGATAGGGATAAGGTCATGAAGGTTAGTCGTACCTTATATCGCAAGTTTGGTCCAGAGGATTATGACACCATATGCAAGGCGTTGGCGTCCTGGTCACCGGATAAGGCGACGGTAGTATTTCAAAGTATTCGATATGGTTTGAGCGCATCAGTAGCCTCAGGAAGATTATTTCAGCATTTGAGTGATGACAATGTGCTTAAGACCTCAAAACTGGCTCTAAACGCCGCTAGGGAGTTTCTGCACCTACAGGGATTTGTGCGCTTTGAGGAGTTGGAGAATGGTATTTTGTTTTCTAGGATTAGACCCAAGAACCATGTGCTACAGGGTTTGATGGAACACTTTTCGGACAGGATGCCCATGGAGAATTTCTGTATTTATGATGAGGGAAGAGAGCAGTTTGCTATTCATCCTGCCGGTAAGGAGTGGTTTTTACTGGAAGGGAGTACGGCAGTCAAGCAGGTAGAGAACATTCCACACTCCACAGAAGAAGAAATGTATGCAGCACTATTTAAGCATTTTTGCAATCGTATAGCAATCAAAGAAAGAGAGAATTACGAGCTACAGCGCAATATGCTGCCGATACGATTTCGGGAGTATATGATGGAGTGGAAGTGATTGGAATATATGGGAAATTAGGGCAAATATGTTACAAAAATGTTAAAATTGGTTGCTTTTCTCTTTTAACTGTGATATGTTATCTCTCGTCGAGGAAAACGTTTCACGACTGAGGATTAGATGAGAGATTTATATGTGTTAAGAGAGGAAATGGAAATGGTACGTCAAATTAAACTTTCATTAGACGAAGTGCAGCATTTTGTTAACGTAGCTTCAAAGTGTGATTTTGATATCGACATCTGCTACAACAGATACGTTGTTGATGCAAAATCCTTTTTGGGTGTGTATGGCCTTGATTTAAATAAGGCACTGACCGTATCCTATGATGGATATAATGAAGAGTTCGAAGAACTTTTACGTGCACAGGCCATAGCTTGCTAAGAAAGCGGGTAATTGACTCCCTATATCAGATGGGTTACTATCTGATGTAGGGAGTTTTTGTTATGGTGACGAGGAAGATGACATCGTGCTTGCACGAATGTCATTTGACGACCACTAATCAGAGCGAGATTCGCGAAGCGTATCTCGTCTCTGTTTTGTTGCGTATGAAGGAGGAGCACAGACTGTGGATATGTCTAAAGAAGTACAGAGAATATCTGTAAGAGAATTGGTAGAGTTCATTATGCGTGACGGCGATATTGATAATAGGCATAAGGCTTCTCCGGAGAATGCCATGCAGGAGGGAAGCCGTATCCATCGTAGGATTCAAAGACGGATGGGAGCGGATTATCAGGCAGAGGTATCTCTGAAATACTTATATGAGACAGAACATTACATTCTTTCCGTGGAAGGTAGAGCAGATGGAATCATTGATACCGCCGAGAAGATCATGATTGATGAGATCAAGGGAACCTACAGAGAGCTGTTTCACATGAGAGAACCTATAGGGGTGCATGTCGCTCAGGCAAAGTGCTACGCTTATATGTATAGTCGTAGTTTTGAGGAAGAAAAGCGAAAAAAGGGTATACAGATTCGTATGACTTACTGCAATATGGAGACCGAGGAAATCAAGTATTTCGAGGAAGAATGCAGTATTGATGCACTGGAGGAATGGTTTGAAAAGTTGATTTCTGATTATAAAAAATGGGCAGATTATCAGTATGAGTGGAAAGCTTTGCGGAACCAATCCATAAAGATGCTGGAGTTTCCCTTTGAATATCGAGAGGGACAGAAGGATTTGGTTACTTATGTATATCAGACTATTTACCATCAGAGAAAGCTTTTTATAGAGGCTCCTACCGGTGCAGGAAAGACCATATCTACCATTTTTCCGGCGGTGAAAGCCATGGAGAGAAGCATGGGAGATAGAATTTTTTATCTTACAGCCAAGACGATTACAAGAACAGTAGCGGACAATACCTTTCAGATACTGCGGGAGAAAGGACTGAAGTTTAAGAGTATTGTGCTTACGGCGAAGGATAAAGTATGCTTCTGCGAAAAAACAGAGTGTAATCCAGAGGCATGTCCATATGCGAAGGGGCATTTCGACAGAGTTAATGATGCCATGTATGATATGCTGACTCATGAGGAGAATTTCACCAGAGAGAATATTGAGGCTTATGCACGGAAACATCAGGTTTGCCCCTTTGAATTTGCACTGGATATGAGCCTTTATTCCGATGGTATTATTGGGGATTATAATTATCTTTTTGATCCACATGTATATTTAAAGCGTTTCTTTGCAGAAAATAAAAAGGGAAACTACATCTTTTTAATTGATGAGGCTCACAATCTGCTGGAAAGAGGCAGAGAAATGTATAGTGCAACGGTTGTCAAAGAGGAGTTTATGCAGCTCAGGCGTCATTTGAAGGAAGGTCTGGAGAAGGATAACAATAAGAAAAATGTGCTATATGGTGAGGGATATGCCTCAAAAATGGAGAAACAGCTGGAAAAGTGTAACAAACAGTTACTGGTCTTGAAAAGAGAGTGTGAGGGCAACAGATTAGTACAAGAAATAGATGCTTTTGTATTACCACTTATTAGACTTAATAGTATAATCGAAGGTTACTTGGAAGAAAGCGATGATGGAAATCAGGAAATTCGGGAAGAAATACTGGATTTATATTTCAAGATCAGTCATTTCCTGGAGATTTATGAGATTGTAGATGAGAAGTATGTGAAATATACCCAGCTGCGGGAGGATGGAAGCTTTCTCTTAAAGCTTTTCTGTGTGGACCCTTCCAATAATCTTAAGGCATGTATGAAAAAAGGAAGAAGTTCTATTTTGTTCTCTGCGACCCTGCTTCCTATCCAGTATTACAAGTCACTGCTGGGGGGAGAGGCGGAAGACTATGAAGTATATGCAAAGTCAGTGTTCGATGTTAAAAAACGCATGTTATTGATTGCAAATGACGTCACAAGTAAGTATACAAGGCGCACTAATGATGAATATTACAAAATTGCACGATATATCGATGAGATTGTTCGCACGAGGCAGGGAAATTATATGGTATTTTGTCCCTCCTATGCTTTTATGCAGGAAATATACGATTGTTATCAGGAATGCTTTGGCAACGATGTAAAAGAATGTATTATGCAGACGGATTATATGAATGAAGCCCAGCGGGAGGAATTTCTAACCCGTTTTTCTGGAAATGAAGAATTGGATCTAAATCAAGACATTTTTATGGATATTGATGTTGTTGACGAAAAAACGTTAATAGGTTTTTGCGTTCTGGGTGGAATTTTTAGTGAAGGAATTGATTTAAAAAAGGATAGTCTGATTGGGGCTATTGTTATTGGAACAGGTCTGCCTCAGGTATGCTTTGAAAGAGAGCTTTTGAAATCCTATTTTGATGAGCGGGGTAATCTGGGATTTGATTATTCCTATCGGTATCCCGGAATGAATAAGGTTCTACAGGCTGCCGGGCGAGTAATTCGTACAGCAGAAGATGTGGGGGTAATTGCACTTTTGGATGAACGTTTTTTGCAGATGTCATATAGGCGTTTGTTTCCCAGAGAGTGGAATGAATTCACAGTTGTACAAGGAGATATGGTGGGGAAAAAAGTGGAGCAGTTTTGGGATAGTCATGTCTAACTAAACATGTAATTTTTGGGTATTTTATAGCGTATTTTTCTGTTTTTTTGCTATATATACTATATATAAATCGGGTTTCTAGAAACCCGATTTTCTTTTGTTTAAAATGCATTACATAATTTGAATAACGTAAACAATTTATGTAATTCAAACATATGTATTAAAAATGCAATGTTTGCATAGATGACATGCAAAAAGAATGATTTTGACGTCGCTGACACCTCAAAACTGACATGCGTGTACATGTGGATAACTATGTGGAAATTGTGGATTAAATTTAAAAAGTGACAGAATATCTGACAAAATAGGCATTTTTATCCCTGTTCCTCTGTTTGCAAGCAAAATTGCAAAAAACTGAATTAGTCAATTTAGATATGTTAACTATAGAAAAAGTTATGGTAACCAAAGAAATAGTATATGAAAAAGTATCAATTAAGACAATAACTGTGATAAATAGGATAAAAGACTTATATGGAAAGAGAGACGAAAATGATGTGGTAGATGATTTATGAACTGGAGAAGAGGTTACGATAGATGGAGGGATATCGCTTGCACCATATGGTGTGCACTTTCTTAAAGTAAAATAGGATATAGTAAGGGCTGCTACAAAAGTTATGTAGCAGCCCGCTCTTATACAATCTTATACTGTGATAGCATTCTTGCCATCAGACGATAATAGTGCATATGGTCATTGTTCCATGTGATTTTCTTGCTCACAGACTCTAAAGATAGTACGCATCGTGAACCATTCTTGTCCCAGAATTTAATGTGGATACAGGAAATGATTCCCTGTGAACGCATCTGTTCATACACGATATGGTCTTTTCTCTCTAAAAGGGAAACATCATTGATAACTACATCACCATTGGCATAGCTCTTTTTCCAGAATTCGCCATGAATGTAGCTTTGTGTCTCTTCCAGAATCTCTGGAGTACATACTTGAGCTCCCACCATATAGGTTATCTTTGCTCTTTCAAAGTTATATATAGTAATGCGCTCCGGTTCAAAGTTCTCAATATAATCATCTAAAAGCTTTTCGATAGGATAAGCTTCTGTACCATAGACCCTGTCCATAATAACACACATAATGTCGCTCAAAGACATGTCGTCACGACTATTGATGCGTGTGGTAAGACTTGATGTTTCTTTGATTTCAGCAAGCGTACCATGTTTTTCCTTGTCATAAATGATATAACGGTTGCGGCCCTTTTCTTTTGCCCTGTATACAGCAAAATCAGCTAAAGCAAATAAATCATTGAAATTATCTGCATCCTTTGGATAGGAGGCACAGCCGATAGAGAGAGTAATGGAAGGCTTGTTCTCTTTATTAGCCGGAAAGCTTGCGCTGACAGTATTTTTAATACTGCGCAAACGTTCTCTGGAATCTTCTAAATCGTAGGCGTCATAAAATAATATAAAAAATTCATCGCCACCGATTCTGCCGATTACTCCACTGTTTCCCACTTCAGCTTCCATGATGGAGGCAACTTTCTTTAGCGTATTATCCCCAATCATGTGACCGTGGGTATCATTAATCTTTTTGAAATAATCAACATCAACAATAGCAATACTTACGTTGGGGCGTTTTTCCAAGTCAATGGCACGAATGGCGAGATTGGTAATCTCAGACTTACTTAATACGCCAGTCAGAAAATCATGCTCTACTTGCTGAGAACCTCCCTGTAACGGCTCCATATCAAGATGCGCATAACCTACAGAATATATTCGAGTACCATTTTCATAAATCGAGGAGCCCTTAAAGGTAGTATGGGCTACGTCGGGGGAACCCCATAGGATATCGCCTGTAGCATGCAAATCGAAGTATTTTGTTCCGTTTTGTATTGCGGTGATGAATTGTGAAATATCATCATATTTGCTTTCGTCTGCATGACTTTTTAAGTGGTTTTCAAAGTCGCTTAAAAACATATAATGGTCTTCACGGGTCACATTACGCTTTGAAAAAATACCTATCTCACGGGTCAGAGGATCAAAAATAAAATAATTATCACCATATAATTCTAATAACTCGGATTGAACAGCATGCTTTATATTGGCCTCTTTTACGTTGGCAACCCATTTAGCAATATCGATAAGAGTCAGGTGCATCTGATCCTGAACGGTTCCAGGCTGCATAGAGGCATAGAAGGGTACCGTACTTCCATCTACAGCAATCAGATGCAAAATGAAATTACCTGCGTATAGATTTTTGACATATTCATAAAACATGTTTCTGTCAGCATCGCTTACCAGCTTTTCAAAGGTATAATAAAGTCTGCTGTCATCCATGAAAGCATAGAAGCCCGTATCAGCAGACACAATATCAAAAGTTTTCTGTTTCATGATGATTTTATATATGTCTGATTTGACCATGAGCGTAATCCTTCTCTTTTTTTTGTAGATTAAGTATACTACATTTTTATCTATATTTCATCCTCAAATTTGTCGAAAAATTGTTTTTCTGCACAAAAAAGCGGCTTAAATATTCTTAAGCCAGCTTAAATTGTTTTCATATAAAATTCCCTCTTTTATCGGAATATTGTGAGTATCACTGTCTTGCATACATAGACTGATAAATTCAGATGCCTTACTGATGGAACACGTAAAGGAGGTACCATGTAAAGCTTCGGCAGCCAGAATGGAAGAGAAGATATCTCCAGTGCCATGTCTGGAATTGCCAGCGGAAGGTATGGAGTGGAGGGTGATGTTTCCCGCCTCCCAAATACAATTTGTAATATTTGTACCATCTTCGATTCCTGTAATTACGATTTTCTTCTTCTGGGAAGGATCCAGCTTTTCGCAGAGATGATGCAATTCTTCAAGGGTATAGCCCTGCTCTTTCATGGGGATCCCGGTAAGCAGGCATGCCTCTGTAATATTGGGGGTGATGATATGGGAGGCCTGGATAAAGTCCTTCATGCTGCAAATGTGCTCCTCTGTGATTGTGGAGTATGCCTTGCCACAGTCGCCCATAACAGGATCCAGTACAATAATAGTATCCGGGGTAACACATTTTGAGGAAAGGAAGCCTTGGATTGTTTCCAGCTGCGCTGCATTTCGCACATACCCCACGTGTACACCTTCAAAGGTAAGGCCGATATCTTCCCATGCCTTTATATATGATGGAAGCATATCGGTAAAATCCTGCAGAAAGCAGGGCTGGTAAGCCAGATGACTGGACAAAACTGCTGTTGGGGCAGGACAGACCTGTACATTCAGTGCGGCACAGACAGGGAGTGCAGCCGTTATGGAGATACGACCAAAGCCGGCAAAGCTGTTGAACATGGCTAATTTGGGTGTTGGGTTCATGATGCTTCCTCTTATTTTATTTGACTCGTGTTACCTGAACAAAAAGGTCGCTCTTTTTCAGGGCAGGTCTGAGTGCCAAGTAGAAAATGGATGCCGCAAATACGGCAACAACAGCGTTTACGCTGGTGGTGATAGAACTCATTTTGGCAAGTGCAGATGAGATATCCTGAGGTACGCCAAGTAAGTAGGTCTTGTAAAAGTATCCCACAATAGGGTCTGCAAATACATTAAACAGCATTCCGCAGAAGCTGGAGAAGAAGGTTACGCCTACAATATACTTGGAGGAATGATGTTCACTGAGCTTGAAAATTCTGTGAGCAACCAGACCAACGATGAGACCAATACATAATTTTAAAAAGAATGTTTTGGGCGCACTGGTTACATATCCGGTAAACAGGTCTGCAATGGTCATGCCGATGGCACCAGCAAGTCCTCCGGGAAGTCCGCCAAGTAAAAGTGCTGCAAGGACACAGAATACATTTCCGAAATGGAAGGCGGTTTTTTCCGGTCCAACGGGAATATCAATTTTGAAAAAAGCAAATCCAATATAACATAATGCGGCCATCAGACCAATTTGAGCTAATTTTTTCTTATCCATAATATGTACTCCTTTTTTTCGATTGCATATATGCTGAGCATTATAATACACGGAAAATGGCATTGCCAAAATGTCCACTTTAAATATTTTTGACCATGCCACTTTGGAGGAACAGAAAAAACGGTTGACAAAATCCAGGGAAATAGCTATATTCATTTTATATCGTAAAGGCAGAGAGAAAGAGGAGTACGGATTACCCCTTATCAGAGAGAGTGGCATTTGCTGAGAGACCACTTTAAGGAAGGGATGCGGAAGGTAGCTTTTGAGCCGGTATGCCGAGAAATGGATAGGTAGGTGTACTCGATTTATCCCCGTTATCGGATAAGACTTTTATTCAGAAGTCACTGAGGCAGCTGATAAGCTGTGAACAAAGGTGGTACCGCGTTATTGATTTAGACGCCCTTTGCTGAGGAAACTTGGCAAAGGGTTTTATTTTGCGCGAATACGCAGAGTCAGATGGAAGTGTGACAGGCGTCATGCTTGCATGGGAGCCTGGAGCCACGGACATGTGACGAGCAACGCGAACGAGGAAGGCGAAGCCTTTCGAGTCGGCGTATTTGTAGAAGAAAGGAAGAGACGTATGAGCAAAGAACTTGCAAAAACCTACGATCCCAAAGGGATTGAGGACAGACTTTATGAAAAGTGGTTAGAGAAGAAGTACTTCCATGCAGAAGTAGACCACAGTAAGAAACCGTTTACGATTGTTATTCCCCCTCCAAACATTACCGGACAGCTTCACATGGGTCACGCGCTGGACAACACCATGCAGGATATCTTGATTCGTTTTAAGAGAATGCAGGGCTACAATGCACTGTGGCAGCCGGGTACAGACCATGCGAGTATCGCTACCGAGGTTAAGATTATCGAGAAGTTAAAGGAAGAAGGCATCGATAAGTGGGAGCTTGGTCGTGAGAAATTCTTAGAGCGTGCATGGGAATGGAAGAAGGAGTACGGCGGACGTATTATTTCCCAGCTTAAAAAGCTCGGTTCCTCCTGTGACTGGGACAGAGAGCGTTTTACCATGGATGTGGGCTGCAATAAGGCCGTTACCGAGGTATTCGTTAAGATGCATGAAAAAGGATACATCTACAAGGGCTCCAGAATCATCAACTGGTGTCCTGTATGTAACACCTCCATTTCAGATGCTGAGGTAGTTTACGAGGAGCAGGCAGGTCATTTCTGGCACATTAAGTACCCGATTATGAATGAGGACGGAACTCCTTCCGATACCGAATTCTTAACCTTTGCAACCACCAGACCGGAGACCATGCTTGGTGATACTGCGGTAGCAATTCATCCAGAGGATGAGAGATACCAGCACTTAATCGGTAAGAGCGTAATGCTTCCTATCGTTGGAAGAGTAATTCCTATCGTTACTGATACTTATGTAGACAGAGAGTTCGGTACCGGTGTAGTTAAGATTACTCCTGCACATGACCCCAATGACTTTGAGGTAGGTAAGAGACATGACCTTCCGATTATCAATGTTATGAATGACGATGCTACTATTAATAAGAATGGTGGTAAATTCGAGGGTATGGATCGCTACGAGGCAAGAAAAGCTATTGTGAAAGAATTAGATGAAATGGGCTTACTTGTTAAGATTGAAGACCATTCACACAATGTAGGAACCCATGACAGATGTAAGACCACCATCGAGCCTATGGTTAAGGCACAGTGGTTCGTGAAGATGGATGAGCTGATTAAGCCCGCTGCGGAGGCAGTTAAGACCGGCGATATCAAGTTAATCCCGGAAAGAATGGATAAAGCATACTACAACTGGACCGACAATATCCGTGACTGGTGTATCAGCCGTCAGCTCTGGTGGGGACACAGAATTCCGGCATACTACTGTGATGAGTGTGGTGAGATTACTGTTGCAAGAACTGCCCCGGATAGTTGCCCTAAGTGTGGATGCAAGCACTTAACTCAGGATCCGGATACCTTAGATACATGGTTCTCTTCAGCACTTTGGCCTTTCGAGACCTTGGGCTGGCCGGATAAGACGGAAGACCTTGAGTATTTCTATCCTACCGATGTACTTGTTACCGGTTATGATATTATCTTCTTCTGGGTAATCCGTATGATTTTCTCAGGATTTGAGCAGATGGGTAAGAAGCCATTCTCAACCGTATTGTTCCATGGTCTTGTAAGAGACAGCCAGGGACGTAAGATGAGTAAGTCTCTGGGTAATGGTATTGATCCGTTGGAAGTAATCGACCAGTATGGTGCGGATGCACTGCGTCTCACCTTAATCACCGGTAACGCACCGGGTAATGACATGCGATTCTACTACGAGAGAGTAGAGAACAGCCGTAACTTTGCAAATAAGGTATGGAATGCGTCCCGTTTCATTATGATGAATATGGATGGAAAGGAAGTAACTGCACCTAAGGCAGGAGAGCTTGCACCTGTAGATAAGTGGAGTCTTTCTAAGCTAAATACTTTAGTGAAGGATGTAACCGAGAATATGGAAGCATTCGAGCTTGGTATCGCCGTTCAGAAGGTATATGACTTTATCTGGGATGAGTTCTGTGATTGGTACATCGAGATGGTTAAGCCTCGTCTGTATAACTCTGACGATTCGTTAAGCCAGAACGCAGCACTTTGGACCTTAAAGAATGTTCTTATCGATGCGTTAAAGCTTCTCCATCCTTATATGCCATTTATTACGGAGGAAATCTTCTGCACTCTCCAGAGCGAAGAAGAGTCCATTATGATTAGTAAGTGGCCGGAGTACACCGAGGAAAGAAGCTTTGCTAAGGATGAGAAGGATATCGAGACCATTAAGGAAGCTGTACGTGGTATCCGTAACATTCGTACCGAGATGAACGTAGCTCCCAGCCGTAAGGCACTTTGCTATGTGGTAAGTGAGAACGAGGATATCCGTAATACCTTTACCGAAGGTAAGCTGTTCTTTGCATCCCTTGCTTATGCAAATGAAGTAATCGTTCAGAGTGACAAGACCGGTATTGCAACCGACGCAGTATCTGTAGTGCTTCCGGGGGCAACCGTATATATTCCTTTTGCAGAATTAGTTGATATTGCACAGGAAATCCTGCGTCTCCAGAAGGAGAAAAAGCGTCTGGAGGGAGAGCTTGCCCGTGTAAACGGTATGCTTGCGAATGAGAAGTTCATCTCTAAGGCACCACAGGCGAAGATTGACGAAGAGAAGGAAAAGCTGGCGAAATATACCCAGATGATGGAACAGGTAACAGAGCGTTTAGCACAGCTTAGTTAAGTACAAGAGAAGAAGGGTTATTATTATGGCAAGAAGAGGTGGAGCAATGGGCGGAGCGATGCCGCCCGGCATGAACAGAGGCGGTGCCAGAAGTGGTGGACCATCAGCGGGAGGTTCCCGAAGACCAGCGTCATCATCAAGAAGCAGCAGGCCATCCGGTGGCAGAGGCTTTGGAGGTGGCAATAGACCGCCAAGAAGGGAAAGACCCGCCCCACCGCCACCACCACCGAGAGGTCATCACGGTCCCAGACCTCCAAGACATAATAGACCGGTTTATAGGTCTGCAAGATCCGGCAGACCGCCAAGAAAGGCAAGCTGCCTTAGTTATATTTTAGCCATCGTGTTTATTATTGTAGTGTTTATTTTGGTTTTTAAGTAAGGGCGAAGGGGCTGTCGCAAAAGTGCGACGGCTCCTTTCCGCTGATTATTGGAAGAAGGGGTTTCGCTTGAAAAAACAGATAATAGGAAGCTTCGAAGAAGCAGTAGAATATATAATGAGTACTCCAAAGTTTACTACGAAGAACAGTATGGAGGATACCAAAGCCTTTTTACATAGATTGGGTGACCCGGACTGTAAGCTAAAGATTATTCATGTGGCGGGAACGAACGGAAAGGGATCTACCTGCTCCTATATGAAGAGTATTTTGGAGGCAGCGGGGAAAAAGGTGGCTTTGTTCACCTCACCTCATCTGGTGGATGTAAGAGAGAGATTTCGTATCGGAAGCGAGATGGTATCAAAAGCAGCTTTTTATAATGCTTTTCTGCGTGTATATAATGCTTTGGATTGGGAAGCCTTGGAGAAGGAAGGGGGCTATCACCCGACCTTTTTTGAGTATCTGTTTTTTATGGCGATGCTTATTTTTTCAGAAGAAGAGATGGATTATTGTATTTTGGAAACAGGGCTTGGGGGCAGGCTGGATGCCACCAACAGTGTAGAGAATAAGGTTCTCAGTGTAATTACCAGAATCAGTCTGGAGCACGTAGAATATCTTGGAAACAGTATCAGTAAAATTGCAGGGGAGAAAGCCGGAATTATGATGAATGGTGTTCCGGTGGTATTCTCCGATGTGGAGCCGGATGCGACAAGGGTTTTTTTAGAGAAAGCCAGGGAATTGTCGAGTCCTGCCTATCCTGTGTCTAAAAATGACTACAGGGTGCTAAATTTGCGAAACAAAAGCATTGATTTTTCTTATGTTTCTCGTTATGATAAAAATGTGTGTGCTACGCTTTGTTTACATACCATTGCACGCTATCAGGTGGAGAACTGTGCATTGGCACTTAAAGCAGTAGAAGTTTTGGATACTGCTCATGAGATTACATGGGAGCAGATTCGCAGGGGCGTAGAGAACTGCTTTTGGGAAGGACGTATGGAAGAGGTGTTACCGGACACCTATGTGGATGGTGCTCACAATGAAGATGGTATCAGAGCTTTTCTGGAAACTGTGGCTCAGGATGGACATCAGGGGAAGAGGACACTTCTGTTCAGCGTTGTAGCAGATAAAGACTATAGGAAAATGATTGGGGCAATCGGCCAGTCCGGTCTTTTTGACAAGCTGGTGGTTGCGCGTTTGAATAATAGCAGAGCAGCTTCTTTTGAGGATTTGGAGGTGCTTTTGCAGCAGGTGACAGCTTATAGGGGAGAGCGTTATGGGGATGTAATCAGTGCTTTTCGCAGCTGTCTTGACCACAGAGAGAAAGGCGAGCGAATCTATGTAGCCGGCTCTTTGTATCTGGTTGGTGAAATAAAGGAGTTTTTGGGTAATGATTAATTTTGAAGAAGAATTGAAAAAATTTCATCCAAGCCTTGAGGTGGAGGATGTTAGTGATGCAATCTATAATCAGGATTTGACGGATATGGCAGATTTGGTTGTGAAAATAATCAAAGAAACCAAAGAAGCAGAAGAATAATACTGCATATTTTGGAGGATTTATGTTTTGTTATAATTGTGGCTGCCATTTATCCGAGCATGATTTCTGCACTTCCTGCGGCGTAGATGTGGGACAGTACAAGAAGGTAATGTATAGTGCGAATAGGTACTATAACGATGGCTTGGCAAAGGCAAAGGTACGTGATTTATCAGGGGCAATCAGCAGCCTGAGACAGTGTTTGAAATTTAATAAGAATCATATCGAGGCGAGAAATCTCCTTGGCCTTGTTTATTTTGAAATGGGTGAAGTGGTTGCGGCTTTAAGTGAGTGGGTAATCAGCAAGAACTTGCAGCCGGAGAAGAATATTGCGGATGATTATATCAGCAGAGTGCAGTCTAACGGTTCCAGACTGGAGTCCATTAATCAGACCATTAAGAAGTACAATCTTGCACTGGCCTACTGTCAGCAGGACAGCAAGGATCTGGCGGTAATCCAGCTTAAGAAGGTACTTTCTTTAAATACTAAGTTCTTGCGTGCACACCAGCTTCTGGCTCTTCTTTATATTGACAGTGAGCAGTGGGAGAAGGCAAAGCGTGAGCTGAATAAGTGCATGGATATTGACTGCAATAATACCATTACCCTTTCCTATATGAAGGAAGTGGATATGATGCTGGCACCGGATGAAAATGGTCGTAGCATCAAGAAAAAGAATGAGGAGGCGGTACGTTTCCAGTCAGATAATGAGATGATTATTCAGCCTACCCATTTTTCTGAAAGCTCCAGAGGGGGTGCAAGTACTCTGCTCAATATTGTGCTTGGTCTGGTAATCGGGATTGCCGCTATGTATTTCCTTGTGATTCCTTCTGTGAAGACCAATGTACAGAATGATATGCAGGCGAAGGTGACAGATATCAGCAATCAGGTGGATGCCAAGAATTCCACCATTGCGGAGCTGGAAAGTAAGATTGCGGATTTAGAGTCCAAGACTCAGGATTTAAGCAAAGAGCTGGAGGCTTATGTAGGTACGGATGGTACTTTAAAGAGCATGGAGAATCTTCTTCAGGCAGCGAATGTATACATTTCTTTGCAGGATTATGTACAGACAGCAGAACTATTAGAGCAGATTCGTGAAGAGGTGGTATTGGAAGAAACTTCCCAGTCCTTTCAGAATTTATTTAATGGGCTCTTTGGATTGGTAGGACCGCAGGTTTCTACTATCTGCTATGACGAAGCCTATGCGGCTTATGAGAATGGGGAGTATGAAACGGCTATTCCTTTATTTGAGAAGACCATCGTATATGATGAAACACATTCCAATGCATGGTATTATCTGGCTCAGTCTTACCGTCATACAGAAGCGGTAGAAAAGGCAATAGAAGCCTATACTAAAGTTATCGAACTGGTACCTGACAGTGAAAGAGCAAGCCGTGCCCAGAGATACATTAATGATTTAAGCGAATAACAGAGACGAGATACGCTACGCGAATCTCGCTCTGATTAGAGGTCGTCAAATGTTCATTCGTGCAAGCACAAAGAACATTTTTCTCGTCGCCATAACAAATTACAAAAGAAGACATGTAGCAATGCTGCATGTCTTCTTTTATTTCTAAAATAAAAAAGGAGAAGTATATGGAGGAATTTAAGGTAATAGACCGGTGCCTGATGGTGAGAATGCCGGAGGAGATTGACCATTATAAGTCATCGTACATATGTGAGGAGACAGACAAAAGGATTATAAAAGAGAATGTGGATCATGTTGTGTTTGATTTTGAAGAGACAAGGTTTATGGATTCTTCGGGAATCGGTATATTGATGGGCAGGTACAAGAAAATGCAGTTTATCGGCGGAAAGGTGCTGATTATTCATCCAGACAAGCTGATTACCAGAATGTTGCATATGGCAGGAATCAATCGATACATTGAGATTATGGAGTAGGGGGCGAAAAGTGAAATGAAGAATGAAATGTGTTTAGAATTTGAAGCAATCGCAGTAAATGAAAGTCTTGCCAGAGTGGCAGTTGCTGCTTTTGTGGCACCCTTAAATCCTACGCTTGAGGAACTATCTGACATTAAGACTGCGGTCAGTGAGGCAGTGACCAATGCCATTATCCATGGTTACGAGAACTGGCAGGGATATGATGTGGAGAAGCGAAGCGTACCCGTGAAGCTTGCAGTGCATCCGGGAAAGGTGTGTATGAAATGCAGACTGGAGGATGGCTACCTTTTTGTGGAGATTACTGACCGTGGTAAGGGAATTGCAGATATTGAAAAGGCCATGGAGCCGCTCTATACCACAAGGCCGGATAGGAACCGTTCCGGTATGGGCTTTGCATTTATGGAAGCCTTCACAGATGACTTGGAGGTAGAAAGTACTCCCGGAGTGGGAACCACCGTATATATGAAAAAGAAAATGGATAGCGGGAACTGGATTGAAGAGGCTTAGGAGGGGCGATGGAAGATATATCAGTACTTCTTGCAAAAGCACACGCTGGCGAAACAGACGCCAGAGAGTTACTGATAGAGAAAAATCTGGGCTTGGTTCACGCTGTCATTTCCCGATTTTTGGGAAGAGGAGTGGAGCGTGATGATTTATTTCAAATCGGCGTAATCGGTCTGATGAAGGCCATTGACCGGTTTGATGTAACCTTTGATGTGAAGTTTTCTACCTATGCGGTACCGCTGATTACCGGAGAGGTTAAGCGTTTTTTTCGAGATGATGGTCCGGTAAAGATATCCAGAAGTATCAAGGAACAGGCATACCGGGTACAAAAGGCGAGGGAGTTGCTGCAGGGAAGACTTGGAGCAGAGCCTACGCTGAATGAACTGGTGGAGGAGACGGGACTGTCTCTGGATGAGGTTATCGTAGCTATGGAAGCATCCAGCCAGGTAGAGTCCTTATATGCCCCTGCCTATGGGGAGGAGAAGGACTCCGGTTATCTGGTGGATACCATTCGCAGCACGGACAATGGTGAGGAAAGAATGCTGAATCACATGCTGGTAGGTACTCTTCTGGATACACTGGAGCCGAAAGAACGACAGATTATAGTATACAGATATTATGAGAACAAAACCCAGTGTCAGGTAGCAGAGCTTCTGGGAATGAGCCAGGTACAGGTCAGTCGACTGGAGAAGAAGGTGCTTTTGCATATGCGAAAGGAGGCCGGAGAAGACATTCCTTAAGATTTTATAAAAAACATTTATTTCCACTTCCCTTAGAGACATTTTTCGACTAGAATAGATTAAAAATGTGCTTTAAGAGTAGAGGAGATAGAATGGATTTTAGAACAGTAGAGCAGGACGAGCTTCTTGCAAAGGAAAGAGCGAAGCGTCTGAAAAGAAGGAGAACGCTGAATTCCATACTGGCATTTGTTGCATGTATGCTGGTGTTTATTGTAGTAATGGTATTGTGTGTAGTTGGATATATCTGGGTGGATGAGGCCTTGCAGGACAATTTATCTACGGCAATTCAGGTGGATCAACAGGCACAGATAGAAGCAGCAGGAGAAGTGGCGGTAACCTATACCGAGTCTCAGATTGAGGAGTTGATTGTAGCCGCGAAGGCAGAAGGAGAACTGGAGGGAACGGAGAAGATTTTGGAAGCTCTGCAGACATCTCTGTCAGAAGGAAAGTCGGTTGCGGAAGCATTGAGACCTCTGTATCAGGATCAGTTGATCGTGGTAAGTGGTGGTAAGTATAATTTTGTGCCCATTGATAAGAATTTGAAGATGCATGGATTCGTATCAGAGAACCTGAATGTGAATGAGAATGGTTTCTATGAGTATATGGAAAATGGCCAGGTGGTGAGTCATAAGGGTATTGATGTGTCTAAGCATCAGGGCGAGATTGACTGGCAGAAGGTAGCGGCAGATGGTGTAGAGTTTGCATTTATTCGTGTGGGATTTAGAGGCTATGAGACTGGATTGGTAGTTCTGGATGAGCAGTTTGAGAACAATATCAAGGGAGCAACCACCAATGGCGTGAAAGCCGGAGTGTACTTCTTCTCTCAGGCAACTACTGAGGAGGAAGCCATCGAAGAGGCTAATTATGTTCTGCAGAATATTGCGCCTTATAAAATAGAATGTCCTGTGGTTATCGATGTAGAAAAGGTAGGAGACAGTCAGGCGCGTATGAACCAGATCTCCGCAGAGCAGCGGACCGCAAATGTGAAGGCTTTCTGCGATACGATTGCGGCAGCAGGCTACACACCTTTGATTTATCACAATATGGAGATGGCAACCATGTTCCTGGATTTTGCCCAGCTTGAGGATTACCAGAAGTGGTTTGCATATTATAACAATCAGGATTTCTATTACCCCTATGCTTATGATGTATGGCAGTATTCTGACAAGGGAAAGATTAATGGTATCGACGGAGATGTGGATTTAAACATTTCTTTCCACCTTTGGGAATAATAGTATAAATTAAAATCCATGTTTTGGAGATTTTCTTCAAAACATGGATTTTTTTTGTTTTCATTGCACATAATAGCTGCATCAGGAGGAGTTTATTATGCAGGTGAAGACGATGGTTTATCTAAAATGTAATCGAAGCAGTGAGGTTTACCGCCCCAAAGTGTATCTGGAGGATGTGGCAAATGTCTATAGTTCTGACCCGGCTGTTACGGCAACCTGTAAGGCACTGACGGTCTATCGTTTTACCAAACAGAATGAGACAAAGGCGGTCTTAAGTGTTATTCACCTGATTGCGCAGATTGAAAAGGAATGTCCGAATGTGCATGTAATGTCTGTGGGAGAGAATGATGTTGTGGTGGAGTATATGGCTCAGCCACCCGGAAATAATTGGAAGCAGAAGCTGAAAATTGGTATGGTGTGTGCTGTATGCTTTTTCGGAACTGCTTTTACGATTATGGCATTTCACAATGATATTGAAATAAGTGGAGTATTTGAGCGAATCTATGTGATGTGGCGGGGACAGGTGGATCGGGCAATCAGTGTGCTGGAGATTGCATACAGTGCAGGGCTGGCAGCCGGAATCGTAGTATTCTTCGGACACCTTGGAAAGATTAAGCTGACTAAGGACCCGTCGCCTATTCAGGTATCCATGAAAACCTATGAAAAGGATGTAGATTATACGGTCATTGAATCTGCCGGACGAAACGGAATGGAGTTGGACGAATAATATGGAAGGGGTATTGTTGTGTTTTGCCATGTTCTGCTTTGGAGCGTTGGCATCAGCGGGGGTTTTCACCGTTCTCAGCAGTGTGAGTCTGATTCCCAGATTTGCCGGGAAAACAAGAACCGCAGGAGAAATACGATTATATGAAAATGCGGTAATTCTGGGAACCATCTGGGGAGGTGTGATCAGTCTGACAGAGCAGCCCTTTATAATAGTATTACCCGGCTGGCTCAGTTTTTTATTGCTGATAATCATCGGGGTATTCAGTGGAATGTTTGTGGGCTGTATTGCACTGGCGGTAGCGGAAATGCTGGACAGCATTCCTATCTTTTTCCGCCGTATTAAGTTGAAAAGGGGAATCAGTATCATAGTGTTTTTCATTGCACTGGGTAAGCTGTGTGGCTCATTAGTATATTTTATGAGTAAATGATAAGGAGGGAAGATAATATGGTATTGTCAGATAGTGAGAAACAGGAATATGCGGAATATGTGAAAGAGGTGACACCCACCCACAATCTGTGGATGCAGATGCTTCGGGCATTTATCGTTGGTGGCCTGATTTGTGTGATGGGGCAGTTCATTATAAATATGGCAACGGGTTACTTTGAGCTGGAGAAGGATGTGGCGGCATCCTGGTGCTCGTTGATACTAGTATTTGAATCGGTGCTTCTTACCGGACTGAATATCTATCCGAAGATTGTAAAATGGGGCGGCGCGGGCGCATTGGTGCCCATCACCGGTTTTGCCAATTCGGTAGCGGCAGCTGCCATTGAGTATAAAACAGAAGGGCAGGTCTTTGGTATCGGCTGTAAGATATTTACCATTGCGGGCCCGGTGATTTTGTATGGAATATTCTCCAGCTGGGTGCTGGGATTGCTGTATTGGATTTATACGATACTGTGATTTATAAGGGCGGGATACTGTGGTATCTCGCTTTTTATGTTGTTCATTATCTTGCGTTTTATCTGAAGAAAGAGTATAATTTACTTTGCGTTCTATTTGGATATTAAAGAAAAAATATTTTGCGTACTATGGAGGCAATATGGAAATTAAAAGAAAAATATATGCAAAAATTTTGGAATGGAAGAGAACTTGTGCTGGGAACAAAGCTCTTTTGATAGAAGGGGCGAGACGAATTGGAAAATCGACTGTTGCTGAAGAAATAGGTAAAAATGAGTATAAATCATATATGCTTATTGATTTTAATAAAGCAAGCAAAAAAATATTAGATAGCTTTGACGATTTGGCGAATCTGGATATTTTTTTTCAGACGTTATCTTTAGAATATAATAAACGTTTGTATCCAAGGGAGAGTTTGATTATTTTTGATGAAATTCAAAAGTTTCCCAAAGCAAGAGAAGCTATCAAATATTTAGTGGCAGATGGAAGATATGATTATATTGAAACAGGGTCTTTAATATCTATTCGAGAAAATGTAGAGAATATTACATTGCCATCTGAGGAACGTAAAATAAAAATGTACCCACTGGACTTTGAAGAGTTCATGATATATATGAATGAAGAAATATTATATGAGTATATTGCTCAGTGTTACGAAATGAAACAGCCATTAGACCAGAAGATGCATGCAAAGGCGATGCATTTGTTTAAGGAATATATGTTGGTAGGTGGTATGCCGCAAGCGGTTCTGGCATTTGCAAAAAACGGGAGAGAATTTGCAGCAGCGGATGTTGAGAAACGTGATATTTTGGAATTGTATAGAGATGATATTAAAAAGGCGGCTAAGAGATATAACTCCCGAGTATCGGCACTGTTTGAAAACATTCCGGCATATTTATCAATGCATGAGAAAAAAATTGTGTTAAAAGATATTGAGGAAGGTGCTACTTTTGACAGGTACGATGATCCGCTGTTTTGGCTGGATGATTCGATGATTTGTAATCTGTGTTATAAATGTAATGATCCCAATGTAGGATTTGCACTCAATAAAAATGATTCTGCGGTAAAGTGCTACATGGGAGATACGGGTTTATTAGTAAGTCTGGCGTTTAGTGAGAATGAAATTGCAGACCAACAACTGTATAAACAGATTATGGATGGTAAGCTTTCCTTAAACCAGGGAATGATTTATGAGAATGTGATTTCTCAAATGATAGCGGCAAAAGGAACGAAATTATATTTTTATACACGTTATAGCGAAGAAAAGCATCGCAATGATATTGAAATCGATTTTTTGCTTTCTAATGAGAGTAAGACTAACTTTAGAGTGTTCCCGATAGAAGTAAAATCCTCAAAAAATTATACCACAACTTCTCTTGGACGATTTAAAGAAGTGTTTGGTAAAAAGATTGCTACCCAATACATTATACATCCAAAGAATTTGACGATTGATGGAGAAATAATAAAGATTCCTCCATATATGTTTGATGTGGCATTCAGATGAAATTGTATATGGATTTGAATCCCATCTGTGCAACTTACGTTATACATTCTGCAACTTGTAGTTGGTGTTATGATAATGTGTTATGAGTTAAGATGATATCATCGATTTTGAGGAGCCTATAATATATGACAATAGGTGAAAAAATAGTTAAGCTACGTAAGGAAAATAATTTGACATAAGAACAACTTGCAGAGATATTGAAGGTGTCTAGACAATCTGTATCCAAATGGGAAGTGAATTCGGTATATCCAGATACAGAAAAGCTAATTGCAATCAGCAAATTATTTCATTGCTCACTAGATTATCTGTTAAAAGAAGAGATAGAGCAGGTGAATATTAATGTGTCGGATATAAAAGAGATAGAAAGTTACGATAGATTGCGTGGCTGGATTTTGACTTGTTTATGCTTTGTTCCTTTTATGGGATACAGCGTTGTTTATTTCTCTATACGTTTTCAGGTAAGATATATGCGAAATAAATTACAGACAATTCTGTCGGTGATTGGTTTCTTGTTTTCCGTGGCGGTTACTGCAGTATTGATTGTAATATTTTTGTACACACATTGACAAAATGGGAAGGGCAGGTCTTGGGTATCGGTTGTAAGATACTTACCCGTGCTGGTCCGGTGATTTTGTATGGAATATTCTCCAGCTGGGTGCTGGGATTGCTGTATTGGATTTATACGATACTGTGAGGGGAGCATATGAGAATCCCCCCCCAAATGTTATACCTATCATTTGGAGGGCGAGTAAGAAACGAATTACGGATTGGCACTTACAGCATCAGCCTTTCTTTTTGCTTCTTCAGCTTCATCGTATCGTCCTAACCTGCGTAATATGGAGGATAAAGTATTATATGATGGTGAATAGTTCTCATCAAGGGAGATTGCAGTTTGGATTGATTTAAGAGCTGCTTCATATTGCTCTGTTTTTAATAGCAGGTTGGCCATTAAGTAATGATATATATCACTTTGAGAGTCTAATTCAATCGCCTTACCACATACTGGCAATGCTTCTTCGTATCGGTTCAGTTCGTTCAATATATCTGCCAGAAGGAAATGATTTAAAGAAGATTCTGGTTCTAATTCAACTGCTTTTTTGCAGGGGAGCAGGGCTCTTTCATATTCTTCTAATTTGTAGAGGGCACTTGCATGACAGAAATAGTAAAATCCTTCTTCAGGCTCTAGTTCTGCTGCTTTGGAATAATTTTTTAGGGCCTCTTCTAGTTGGTCATTGTTTTCTAATGCATTTCCGAGTAAATAGTAATTCCAGTCATTTTCCGGGTCTAGCTGAATTACTTTCTTTAATGCAATTATTGCATCATCATATCTTTCCAGATTGCATAAAATATCAGCATATCTACCGAGGTAGCGCGGATTTTCCGGCTCTATAGAGATGAGTTGTTCGCAAATTTTTAAGGCTTCTGTATAATTTCCATCATGACATAGATTATTTAAGTCTCTGTAAGTACGCTGCATTTCCGTATTGCTGGTAATTTTTTCAATCGCCTCATCTGTATCATTTTCATCTGTATTTTCTTCCTCGGGTTTCTTTGGAAATTCGTCAGTCGAGGTAATCTTTGCTGAAATTGCCTCTGCCACATTAGAGGATTTGGAGGCATCAGAAAGTGCATCAATAGCATCTGCAAGGGCTTTGTAACGCTTCCGCGCATCCTCCATGAAGGAATCCTCTGTGGGAATTGTATAGTCAAAAGCGGCCCCAAGCTGGATTAGTACTTTATCAAATCCATTGTGTCGAATGCAAAAACCATCACTGTTTTCTAAAAAGGTTTTCACCTTTCCATCAATCACATCAGTTTTGTATATTAGCCAATATGGGTATTTCCATGTATCATTGGCGAATTTATGGCCATTTTCTATAAGAAAGTCCATCAGACTTTTATCATTTCCAGCGTATCCGATAAATACCGGATGATAGTTGGCAAAGATAAGTCCTAGTGCAGCCTTCCAATTGTCATGCAGCTTCTCTAAGTCCTCGGTTCTGCTTTTGGGGTCGAAGAGTAGGTCACGATGAATCTTTATAATAGTTGGGCGCACTGGCTGACCAGAGACATAGTGGGATAAAGATTCGTGACCAATCACTAGAGGGGTGCTTTGAGCATAGTAATTGACGGCATCCTCTGTTAAGTGATCAAAATTAGTGGTGATAACTACGTTATGAGGAGTATGAGTCAGCAGGTGAGCCAGCATTACATAGCCTGCACTGGGCTTGGCAGATTCCATTATTTTCTCAATAAAATTGTAACCATCCGAGCGACAACGGGAGAAGCGTTTCTCGTAATACTGACTATAGAAACTGGACATGTTCTCATCAGTAATTTTCAGTTTTTTTCGCCAGAGATTATAGTCTTCTTCATTGCGTTCCCGCAATTCTCTGTCCCAGATTTTCACCAATTCCTGTCCGGATTTGATACCGGAGGTTCTGGAAGCACCTGCGCCTAAGATGAAACAGAATCTTCTGGGGTGAGCACCATCACTGACTTCACGGATTTCTTTGATAAAGCTGTTTAATGATAGTGTCGAATAGCTCATAGCCAAACCTCTTTTAAAAGTCTAATTTTGTAATAATTAATTACATTATATAGATCAAAGGAGTTTTTTGCAAGAGTAATAACTTTTGAAGAAAAAGACAAAGGATTTCTTTTTACCCAAAAAGTCAAGCGTATCTTTTCTTTCTGTGCTAGTATATAATTACGGTACCGGAATTAAAGGAGGAAAAGTGTGAGTAAGGTAGAACTGCTTGCAAATGCATTGGAATATATAGAGCTGCATCTGGTGGAGGATATGAAGACAGAGGATATTGCCAAGGCAGTATACTGCTCAAAATCTACGCTGGAAAAGCTTTTTCAGTCCATTAATCACTTGAGCATTCATGATTATGTGGTGCGTCGCAGGATGAATAAGGGAGCAAAGCTTCTGTTTCAGAATGAAGAACTCAGTATTTTAGATGCCGCCTTGCAGGTGGGGTACGGCAGTCACGAATCCTTCACAAGAGCCTTTAAACAAGTGTGGAATTGTAATCCGTCGGAGTTTCGGGGGCGTTCCCGGTACAGTGAGATTTTTCCGAGATTATATCCACCCATAGAAAATGGAGATGAGTATATGAAGAATAGAAGACATGTGGATATCAGTGAATTATATGATTTAATTGTAGAGAGAAAAAGCTGCTACTATATTTGCAGTGATATTAAGAGATTGGTGCCAATCAATGAAATCAGCCATAAGGCGGGGGATTTGGCAATTTTAGAGACTATGAACCGTTTAAACGATGCTGCTGGTGAGGATGATGTGGTATTCCGTATCGGTGGTGATGAATTTGTACTTTTGACGGCAAATGAGGACAAGGCGTATGCAGATAGTCTGGTGGAGAAAATTCTGGCGAAAAATAGTAATACCTTCCGCTATGAGGATATGGATATTCCACTGAGTCTCTATGCAGTAGCATCCAAGCTGGAGCTGAAGCATGTGAAATACAATGAAGTGTTTAAACAGCTTCATGAAACTATACAGGAGAATAAATAATTGAGATAAAGAGATACATTTGGCTGGAGATAAGGCTTTGTGAAGTATCTATGCAGAATAATTTGCTGATGAGATACGATTTGGGGCTATTTTTGTTGTAAATTTCATGAAAAAGTATCTATATATTATAATATGTGCCGGAGATACCTATTTGTTGAGAATGGGGTGTCTTCGGCACAACTTTTTTTAAGAAGATACTTTTGATAGGAAAAATGCCTGAAGATGAGTGAAAAAAGTATCTGGCAGAAAGAAAAAACACTATAGATACCACATGGAGAATGTCTAGGTATCTACTGGTCTGGAAATGACGGAAAGGTATTGACTTTACGTTGAAAAAGATAGTAAGATAGACTGCATAAACATGAAAACAAGGAGGTTGATTACTATTATTTTTCAGACCATGCAAAAGGAATATGAGCGGCTGCAAACCAGAATCGTCGAAGTCAAGGCGGAACTGAAAAAAATGCCGGAGGGAAAACTAATTTGCGCAAAGGGAGGAAATAGCTACAAGTGGTACATTAGTGATGGACATAAGAAGTCCTACCTTCCAAAGAAAGAGCGTAATCTTGCAGAGAAGCTGGCATATAAGAAATATCTTACATTATTGCTGGAAGATTTAGAGCAAGAAAGAATCGCAATATCGTTTTATCTAAGACATTGTTCTCCGAATTACGGAAAAGCAACACATCTGCTGACTAGTCCATCTGGACATCAAGAACTTCTTTCTCCCCATTTTAAACCTATATCCAAGGAATTGTCTGATTGGATGAATTCACCCTATGAGCAAAATACAAATTATCCAGAGTATTTAATTCATGCAACTGCTGATGGAAAACTTGTACGATCAAAATCAGAAGTAATGATTTACCAGGCTTTATATATGCGTAGGATTCCATTTCGCTATGAGTGTGCACTTGATTTAGGCGGAGCGGTTTTTTATCCGGATTTTACAATCCGCCACCCAATAACCGGTAAGTACTATTATTGGGAGCATTGTGGACGAATGGATGATGAGATGTACTCCAAAAAGGTATTTGACAAGCAGCAGTTTATGAATGCTCACGGAATTAAGCCCTCGGATCAATTAATTATAACGTATGAGGATAAGGAAAATCCTTTGCAACAATCGGAAATTGAAACCATCATCGAGAAATATTTTCTGTGACACTGTCAAGAATCTTCTAAAAGTATCTATACAGATTTTTGTTCCCTAGAGATACTAAAATCATGAAAAAAAACCGCAATTTCAGCATGAATTGTATCTATGCAAGAAAAATATGCGTGGAGATACCTGATTTTGTAAAAGCCAGTATCTGATGAGTAAGTTTTGTTATATAGATACCAGAAGTATTTTTGAGGAGAAGAAAAGAGCAGAAAATAGTATCTTAAGAAGAAGTTTTCTGATATAGATACCGGAAGTGGAAGAAAAGGGCTAATACATAAAAAGAGAACAGCGTAAAATGTCAGCTGTTCTCAGAAGATGTTAATGTAGTTTGTTATTCAGCGGATTCCACCGTCCTCTTGCATAGTGAATGATAAAGAGAATGAAAAGCAGCATGTTATGGGCAATCATACATGCCCACGCAGCTACCAGATCCATTTCCAGAAGCTGGGTGCAGATAAAGGTTCCCACAATACGGATTCCCCACATACCGATGATGTTGAAGATAAAAGGCACCACGGTTTTGCCTACGCCCTGAAGCATGCCTTCAATGATAATGGAAACTCCGTAAAAGGGCTCGGACACGGCGACCATACGCAGGACAATGGAGCCTAGGAGAATCACTTGCGCATCCTTGGTAAAAAGCCTCATCATAGTAGGAGCAAAGATAAAGAGCAGACCTCCGGATGCAATCATCAGGAGTACTTCGATAAGGATAATCATCTTTGCAAGGTCCTTCATGCGCTTTTGGTCTCTTGCACCATAGGCATTGCCGGCTAGGGTGGCGGCTGCAGTCTGCATACCATAGCCCGGAATGTAGAAAGCGGATTCTACGGTGTTTGCGATGGTGTGGGCTGCGGTGGAGATTTCGCCAAGGGAATTAATCATGGAGGCGAAAAATACATAGCCAAGGGATGTACCGAAACGCTGCAGCATATTGGGGAAAGCCACCTTTAAGCAGGGCTGCAAAATCGCTTTATCCGGTTTAAAGCTCTGTCCTTTCGGAGAAATCATGGGATGTTTCCAAAGCTTAATCGTAATATAAATACCACCTACGGTAAAGGAAATGGCACTGGCAATAGCTGCGCCGATAACGCCTAAATCCACACCGTAAATCAATATAAAGTTCAGTATGATATTGATAATATTGACCAAGATACCGATTTTCATAGGGGTCTTGGTATCACCGGCAGCCCGGAGTGCCGTACCGAAAATGATGGTCGCAGCTCTGGGGAGCATGGGAATATACAAAATAAAGAAATAAGTGGCTGCCAGCTCCTGAATAGCCGAATCTACCTGCATCCATATGGGAACCATACCGCTTAGGGAGAGGGTCAATATGGTGAAGAAGATGCCGGAGACAAGGGTGGCAAGTACTGCCTGAGATACCACGCGGGAGGCTAATCTTTCATCCCCTGCACCGTAAGCCTTGGCAATAATGGATAAGAAGCCTACGCCAAGAGCGGAGATGGTGCTTCCCACCAGCCAGTTGACGGTGGTAGTTGAGCCTACGGCAGCGGTGGCAGCGGTACCCAGACCACCGACCATGGCGGTATCAATATATTGTACAGCGGTCTGCATCAGCTGCTCTAACATGGTAGGCCATGCCAGAGAGAAGATGACCGGTATCATTGCAAATTTAGATTCCTTTTTCTTAATATTTGTCATGTGCTGCTCCGTAAGATAATCGTTTTAGCTTAGAAAGTCTATCATTTTCGGTAGGAAAAGTCAACGAAGCATGGTAAAATGTGAAAATCAGAGATTTTCACTTACTGATAAAAAATGTGCCGCAGGCACATGAGGAAGCATGATAAAATGTGACGTAGGCACATGAGGAAATGTGGTAAAATAGTCATATGTATTCGCTAGGAGGTTACGACTATGATTTTGATTAAGAGCGGAAATGTACACGATGGGATTCGTGCAGAAGTACGGGTAATGGATATTCTGGTAGAGGATGGGAAAATCGTTGCCATGGGTGCAGAACTGGAAACACCTGTAGGTGCAGAGATTATTGATGCGACGGGAAAAGAGGTATATCCCGGTTTTGTGGAGGCACATGGACATATCGGGCTGGATGGTTATGGTATCGGCTATGAGGGGTGTGATTATAACGAAATGAATGATATTGTATCGCCCCAGCTTCGGGGTATTGATGGCGTGAAGCCCCAGGAGCCTACCTTCCTTAAGGCGGCACAGGCCGGTGTAACTACCGTGTGCGTAGGACCGGGAAGTGCTAATGTACTGGGTGGAACATTTACGGTGATTAAGACCGTGGGCAACTCTGTGGACGAAATGCTGGTACGCGATGGTGTTGCAATGAAGTGCGCTTTTGGTGAGAATCCTAAGCGTTGCTATCGTGATAAGAAGGATTCTACACGTATGTCCACAGCATCCCTTCTGCGTGAGATGCTGTTCAAGGCAAGAGAATATATGGAAAAGAAGGAAGCGGCAGGAGATGATATCTTTAAAAAGCCTGCTTTTGATATGAAGCTGGAGGCGTTGATTCCGGTAATTAAGGGTGAGATTCCGTTAAAGGCCCATGCTCATGCAGCAGTGGACATTATTACTGCTCTTCGCATTGCCAAGGAATTTGGGGTGAAGATTACCTTGGAGCATGTGACGGAAGGTCACTTAATTGTGAAGGAGCTGGTGGAGGCCAATGTTCCACTTGCGGTAGGGCCAACCCTTACCAATGCGTCCAAATTCGAGCTTCGCAACAAAAGCTGGACGACTCCGGGGATTCTGGCGGATGCCGGTTGTCAGGTGTCCATTATCACCGATTCACCGGTTATCAATCAGGAATATTTACCCCTTTGTGCAGGTATGGCGGTGAAGGCAGGAATGGACCCCTTCAAGGCTTTGCAGGCAATTACCATTAACCCGGCAAAGCATGCAGGCGTGGCTGACAGAGTGGGTTCTCTGGAAGTAGGAAAGGACGCAGATATTGTCATCTGTGACGGCTGTGCCTTTGAGGTATCTACCAATGTGGAATGTGTATTAATTGATGGAGTGCAGATAGGAGACTAAGCATGAGCTATTGTATTAATAAAGGGGATTACATAAAGCTGGTTTGCAGTGAGAAGGAAACAGATGCGGTAAAGTATGCAGTGAATAATCTTCGCAGGGATTTGATGCGTGTTCTTGATGCGAAAATAAATGCAGATGTAAATCAGCCTATGAAGGAGATTTATGTGGGAACTGCCCGAGTGGCAGATTATGCAGCATGCTGCCATGGACAACCTAAGGAAGCTTTCACGATTAAGGTGGAGGGCGAAGCACTGTATATCTGCGGTGCTGACCGCCGGGGAACCATTTATGGTATCTATGATTTCTGCCAGTATGTGCTGGGGGTATCACCTTGGTACTTTTTTGCAGATGTACCAGTGAGGGAAAAAGCCTTTGTAGAGCTTCCAGAGGGATATGAGAAGTGGGATTATCCATCTATTGAGTACCGTGGAATTTTTATTAACGATGAGGAAGAATTGGAGCATTGGGTACAGCGTTATATGGGCGAGGAGACCATTGGCGTGAAGACCTATGAGCATATTTTTGAGCTTCTTCTTCGTCTGAAGCTGAATTATATCTGGCCGGCCATGCATGTAAATTCTTTTAATATCAAGCAGGAAAACGGTGCTTTGGCAAATCGCATGGGTATCGTGGTGGGAACCTCTCATTGTGATATGCTGATGCGCAGTAATAATAGAGAGTGGAGACCCTGGATTGCGAAAAAGGGTTATGAGGGTGTGGAGTATGATTATTCCATCCCCGGCAGAAATCGTGAGATTTTGCAGGAATACTGGCGGGAGAGTGTAGAGCAGAATAAGGATTTTGAGGTAAGCTATACCCTTGGTATGCGGGGAATTCATGATTCTGGTTTCGAGGTACGGGGACTGGAAGGGAAGACCGGAGAGGAGCTTCTGCAAGCGAAGATTCAGCTCCTTACAGATGTTATGACCTACCAGTATGAGATGCTGGGGGATGTGCTTCAGAAGAAAACACAGATGAATTTTGTACCTTACAAGGAGGTATTGGAATTATACGATAATGGGCTGGAAGTGCCTGAGGATATGACTTTGATCTGGGTAAATGATAACTACGGTTATGTGCGCAGATATCCGGGAGAGAAGGAAAAGACCAGAAAGGGTGGGAATGGTATCTATTTCCACAATTCCTACTGGGCTCCTCCGGGAAACTCTTATCTGTTTATCTGTTCTATTCCTTTGGCGCATACCAGAAATGAGTTGAAGAAGGCTTATGAGGAAGGTATCCGCAAGCTCTGGGTAACCAATTTCGGAGCAATTAAGCCTTTAGAACAGCAGCTTTCCTTCTATGCGGCTTACGCATGGGAGGCCGGAAGGGAAGATGGGGAGACCGAGGATGAGAAGCTCTTTTTAGAGAATTGGATTAATCAGACCTTCAGTGGTAATTATGGTAAGGCATTGGCACCACTATTGGTGGAGTTTGACCAATTGACCAATGTAAGAAAGCTGGAGCACATGGACTCAGATGTGTTCAGTCAGGTTTCCTACGGGGATGAAGGAGCAGGACGTCTACACAGGTATGAGGAAATTTTTGAAACAATAAACCGTATTCATAATGCATTACCAAAGCAGGAGAGAGATGCTTTTTTCCAGATGGTTGGAATGAAGGTTCATGCGGCGTATTATACTTATGCCATGTATTACTATGCGGACAGAAGCGTGCTTTGTATGAAGCAGGAGCGGAATAGTGCTGCACGGAAATATACAGATTTATCTTTGGAATATGACCATGCCAGAAGAAGTATGCTCTATTATTACAATCATGTAATGAGTAATGGTAAGTGGAACGGTATGGTGACACCGGAGGATTTCCCACCTCCAAGAACCAATATGCATCCGGCTGCCATGCCGCCATTATCCATCCCAGAGAAGGAGCTACGGCTTGCGGTGTGGGGCGGAGAAGAAAAGCTTTGCTTTGTTACCGGGAAAAAGAAGTGGTTTGAGCTGTCTAATGCGGGAGAGGGAGAGATTCTTTGCAAGATTAAGGCACCTTCTTACCTAAAAATGCAGTGCAATGGCTTTGAGGAATCTGTGGGGACAGCAAACGGAGAAAATCATGTGTTTGTTGGCTCTGTGGCAGAGGATTGTCGTTTTGTAATCTGGGTGGATTATGCACAGATTTCCGAAAATCGAAACGATGTAATTGAGATTTACGATATGGACAACAGCGTAGCTATGCAGCTTCCGGTAGAGGTTCTTTGCGGTTTTGATGGAATGCTCCACGTGGAAGAGGATGGTATTTTGGTGGTAGAAGCGTCGGCTTATGAAGGGGATACCCGGCCGGATGGATTTGTGGAGATTGCAGGCCTGGGACGAGGAAAGGGTAGCATCTTGGAAGGAAGGGCTGCGGAATCGATAGTGTCGTATAGGGTGACCCTTCGCAGTCCGGGTGAGCATGTGCTGGAACTTCACAGATTCCCTACCTTAAACAGTGTGGGAAGACTTCGTATCGGTGTGTCCGTAGATGATGGAGATGTGCTGATATTAGAGAGTATCACGGGTGATGAGCACAAAGGAAATTGGAAGAGTAATGTACAGAATAATGTGGATAAAATCAGTCTGCGGCTTCCGTTTTTAGGAGCTGGGGAGCACCGGATTTGTTTCCATGTTATGGATAAGTATGTTGCGTTCAGCAGGTTTGTGATTTACACCGGTGTGTGTAAGGAAGCAAGTCTGGTATATGATTTTGAAAATCAAAGCCTGCCTAAGGAGTGGGATTTACAGGGATTTGTAAAGACATTTTATGGAGAAGAAGCTGCAAAACTGCAGCCTAGGCCTGTGCTGTATCTGCCCCAAGTGCGAAAAGGGGATACCTTGGGTCTGGAGGATGTAAGCATTTCACCCCAGTGGTACGGTAGTAAGGTAATGCCGCAGTACTTTTTAGAGCAGGGACAGAGTATCTTCGGGGAAGGGGATGCAGTACAGATTGATATGGCTTCTGCACTTGCCTGCTCCGAATATGCTTCCATGGAAGGGAGCGGATGGCTTTATTGTAATAGCCCTTCCTATGGAGAGAGCGGACTTGCCATGTATATTCGTGAAGAGGGACTTCGCTTTGCTGTGGAAGAGGCACCGAAGCTTCGATACAAAATCGCTGTGCATGGCGGTAAGTATCGCATCTGGATACGCAGCTTCTGCTGGGGAAATGATGCTTCAAAATTTGCATTGGCAGTGGATGGAAGAGTATTTGAGGAAAAAGAATTATATCAAGGCAAATCAATCTGGACATATTCCAGCGAGAATGTATGGAAATGGATTCCGGCACTGGAGCTGGAGCTGGAAGCAGGAGAGCATACTTTAGAGGTATATGCCCTTAGCTCACGTCTGCGTATGGAACAGATTTATATTACAGCAGGGGAGGAGCTTCCACCTGTGAAGGCATAAGGTAGTTATAAGAGACTGCAACATGTTTTTGCATGTTGTGGTCTTTTTTTGCTTCGTGAAGTATATCTTGTCTCTGCACAATTTACATTATTGAAACAATAATTACTAAAAATAGCATTGCTTTTTTGTGAAAAATGCACGGGTAAAATTAGTACCTTTTGACTAGTTTCTACGTGGAGAAAATGATATAATAGGTCTAAAATAGTACCAAAGTACTTTCGTTTTCGCTAAAGTAAAAGGAGCACTTATGTTTGATAAAGAGAAAAATGAAAATCAGGAAGTGATGGAGTTAATTGCTTCTGAGGAGAAGAAGGGCATGAAGCTGCCTAAGCTTTCTAAGGAAAAGAAAGAGAGAGCACCAAAGGAGAAAAAGGTAAAAGAGCCGAAAAAGCCCAAGGAACCAAAGGCTCCGAAGGAGAAGAAGGAAGGTAAAAAACTGGATTTCTCCAAGGCTACAGGTGCAGTGAAGTCGGTAAAATGGTCTAAGATGTATGACAATAAGGTGGTAAAATTCTTGTCTGAGAAACGAGGCGAGATGGGCAAGAGTATCATGGGTACTCTGACTACCAGTGCGATTTTGCCGGTTATTTTCATGGTCATCATGGGCGTGGTAAGTTATGCAACCGCATCCAATGCTCTTGTAAGTAATACCGAAGAGTCTGCAACCGCAACGGTAGTGGCAGTGGCTGATTATCTGGGCGTTATCTGTGATAATATTTCTTCCAAGGCAGCAGAGCTGGTATCGGATAGTGATATTAAAGATTACTACCAGAAGCTGTATGAGAACAGAGGAGATACTGTGGCCGAGGATACCCTTACTGCTGCAAAATCTACCTTAGGTCAGGCGAAAATCAGTAATAAATATATGTTCAGTTATTCCATCATTCCGGTGGGCGGTAAGATTGCTACATCCTTAACTGGTGCACTTCCGGATGACCATTGGACATTATACGAAGCCAGTACGGAAGGTCAGGCCTTTGCGGCAGATAAGAAGCTGAAGTCTGCTTGGTTTGGTTACCATAGCTTCGTTGACGAGTATTATTATGCTACACCGGATAAGTACGGTCTTGCATATTTCCGCGAGTTTATCCAGAACGATGCAATGCTGGTACTGGATATTGATATTAATGTTCTGACAGAGATGTTGATGAGCATGGATGCCGGTGAAGGAAGTATAAAGGCGATTGTTTCCCCGGATGGACGTGAAATCGGTGTAATGGATGGAGAGGAAGCTGCTTACACCATCGATGGTGTGGAGACTAGCTGGTTTACTGGTACAAAGTATTTTGAGAAATATAAGGACAGCGAAGAAGCCGGTGCAGAAGAAGTTATGGTAGGTCTTAAGAAGTACTTATATATCTATGCACCTGTAGAAAATACAGGAATTATGCTTTGCGCACTGATTCCTCAGGATACCTTGGTTGCGGATGCACACCCTATTTTCTGGATTACTGTGTTGGTAGTGCTGATTGCCGGTGTGATTGCATTGTTTAACGGTATTTCTATTGCAAACGGTATTAAGAGAACCTTACAGCTGGTTATTGGTGATTTACAGAAGGTTGAGAAGGGTGATTTATCCGTGAACTTTACTGTAAAGCGTAAGGATGAATTCTTACAGCTGACTACTGGTTTGAATAATATGTTATGCGGTATTCGTCAGTTGATTACTGATACTTCCAAGTTTGGCGAGGAAGTAAATACTATGTCAGAAGAGCTGGCAGAGAATGCATCGGACTTAAGAGAAGCAATGGATCAGGTGCTTGTAGCTGTTGACGAAGTTTCTTCCGGTGCACAGCATCAGGCAGAGGAGACCGAAAATAGCAATGAGAAGATGCAGGGCTTATCTGATAACTTAACGATTATCTCTGAAAAGACTGCTTCTATGGAGAGTATGGCGGATGCCGTTATGTCTTCCGTAGAGAAGGGTCAGGAAATCGTAGATGTATTAACTGATAAGGCGGACAAGACATCAGCCCTTACCAAAGAGCTGAGTATTGAAATGGAGGCTGTAGATAAGCGTACCAAGGAAATCGAAGGCTTCGTACAGATGATTAATGAAATTGCGGGTCAGACCAATCTTCTTTCCTTAAATGCATCCATTGAGGCGGCAAGAGCAGGAGAGCATGGTAGAGGCTTCGCAGTAGTTGCAGAGGAAATCCGTAAGCTGGCAGATCAGTCTAAGGAATCTGCAAATAAGATTAAGGAAATCGTTGGTGGTATCACAGAGACTACCAAGCGTACATCTCTGGCAGCAAAGAGCACGGATGATATGATGAAGGAACAGATGGCAGCATTAGAGAGCACTGTCAGCGTATTCCAGGAAATCCGAGAGACTACCTTAGGACTTGTAGATAATCTCCGCAAGACGGTAGATGGTATGGCTCGTATCATGGATGAGAAGGGTGAAGTAGGTGATTCTCTCCAGAACATTGCAGCTATCTCTGAGGAAGCGGCTGCTTCTGTAGAAGAAATCAATGCAACCATCAGTGAGCAGGTGAACATGATTGTGAAGCTTGCTGAAAAAGCTGATGCCCTCAAGGGTCAGATGACCGACATGAACTCCTCCTTAGAGAAGTTCCAGTTATAAGTTGGATAACTATTCAGAGCCATGCAAATTTTCAATGATTGCGAGAATCATGCTTGCATGAATGAGCACATTTTTGAAAATTTATATGGCGAGAAGTACACATGAGCAAAGGGAAAGCTTCGAAGAAGCGATTTTGCGAATGGGGGCTTTGAATAGTTACGGTTTTGGTAAGGATAAAGTAAGGATATAGAAAGCCGGGCTACCGCTTATGCGGAGCCCGGTTTTCTGCGTATGTCCTCCAAACAGATGCATCTCTCATTGCACACTCCTACCGCCAGCCTTTTTTTAGGACACGATTTTAAGTATTTGTAAACTGTTCGAAACTGCTTAAATTTCACAAAGCGGCTGACTGCGTTTTTTGATTAGTTCATGTCTGTTCGAGCTTCGAACAAAATAAGAGCAGCGTTCGTCTATATCAAGATACGTCTGAATCCTCTATTCCAAAGGTTAGACAAAAACGCTAACAATCAGGGAGGCTCAGACGTATCTCTTATAGCCGTACACTGCTCTTATTTTGTCGAAGACGCGCCCTGACACGAACCGAAACGCAGTCAGCCACTTTGGAAATTTCTACGCACTTTCTCTAAGCTTACAAATACTTAAAACCGTATCCTTAAAAGAAGGCTGGCAATCAAAACCACATACAAGCGAATCCGCCTATTATGCGGACCGATAGAAACCCCGTCTAACCTTGGAAAAATGCAACAAATGAGGAACGCAAGGGCAGCTTTTTGAGATTCAAGCATTTTTGAACAGTCTGCATAGAGCGGGGAGGCGTTCCCAGGGCTGGCGGTAGTGGAAGTGTGCAATGAGGGATGGTATTTGTAGGAGGTCATAAGAAAAGGGCCACCGCGTAAGCGGTAGCCCTTGAGAGACTGTAATTAGTCGTTAGTGTAGTTGTCGAAGTAGCCCTGAATTAAGATAACAGGAGTACCCTTGTCACCGGAACCACTGGTTAAGTCGCAGAGAGATCCGATTAAGTCGGTGAGCTGTCTGGGGGTCGTACCTTGAGAAGCCATGTTACCAACTAAGTTACTGTCCTTAGTCTTGATGCTGTTGGAGATTGCTTCCTTCAGCTCAGCACCGCTCAGGTTTGCAAAATCGTTGTCTGCTAAATACTTAAGCTTTAATTCATTAGGAGTACCGATAAGACCATCGGTGAATGCAGGAGATACTACAGGGTCTGCAAGCTCCCAAATCTTACCCTGAGGATCCTTGAAAGCACCATCACCGTATACCATTACCTCTACGTGCTTGCCGGTCTTTTCTAAAATCTGAGCCTGAATGTCAAGAACTAAGTCCTTGCACTCCTGAGGGAATAATTTAATCTTGTCTTCGGTGGACTTGTTGGAACCAAGTAAACCGTACTTTGCATTGAAGCCACTTCCATTGATAGGAGCAGTCATAATATCATCTAAGCCACATACAACCTTAGCACCATTGTCCTTTAAGATACGCTTGGTACGAACGCGGGTGTGAATGTCACAGTTGATGATACAATCTGTATAATTAAGAATCGTCTTAGCCTGATTAGCAAATACCACTTCAACCTCAGCACCGGCTTCTTTGATGATGTTTGAATAGTAATCAACGTAGTCAACACCAGTGAACTCATGAACATTCTCGCCGAATAATTCACGATACTTCTCTAAGGTTAATACATCAGAATAAGGATTGATGCCTGCTTCGTCAAGCTGGTCGTAAGTAAGAAGTGCATTACCAACCTCATCGCTTGGGTAGCTGAGCATTAATACAACCTTCTTGCATCCCATTGCAATACCCTTTAAGTTGATTGCAAAACGGTTACGGGAAAGGATAGGGAAAATAACACCAACGGTCTCTCCGCCTAACTTTGCTTTTACATCAGCTGCGATGTCCTGAACAGTAACGTAGTTACCCTGAGCACGTGCAACGATAGACTCTGTCAATGCGATAACATCTCTGTCTCGTAATTCGAATCCTTCGCTGGCAGCTGCTTCTAATACGCTGTTAACTGTCATGTCCACCAGATTGTCGCCTTCACGAATGATAGGGCAACGAATACCTCTTGAAACTGTACCGACTCTTCTTTCCATAATTTTGTTTCCTCTTTTTCAAAGTTTATGTGTAAAAAAACACGAACCAATTATACACCTACTATTACGATAGTGCAAGAAAGTATGAAAAATTTAATTGTGTGACTTCTTTCGACATGGGGAGAAATTATGAGGAAAAATACGTGCAATTAGTTGAAACATATATGTATTTTGAGTAAAATTTATTACAGAAGTATTTTATATGAAAAGAGGATATGTATGAATATCAGAAAAGCAGAAATCGGAGAGCTTCCACAAATCGAAGCAATTTATGCCAGAGCAAGGAGCTATATGAAGGAGACTGGCAATCCCAATCAGTGGCAGGACAAGTATCCGTTGCCGGAGTGGATTGTGCGGGATATTGAAAATGGAGACTTGTATGTGTGCGAGGAGGAGGGAGAGCTTTGCGGAGTGTTTTACTTCTCCTTAAAGCCTGACCCGGATTATGAGGTGATTGAGAATGGAAAGTGGCGCAGTGATGCACCTCACGGAATCATTCACCGGGTTGCCAGCAGCGGAACCCGTAAAGGGGTATTTCCGGCGATTTTAAAGTATTGTAAGGGAATCATCGGAAATATCCGCATGGATACCCACGCAGAGAATAAGGTGATGCAGCATGTGCTGGAAAAGCAGGGCTTTGTCCACTGCGGCACGGTATATGTAAGGGGAGACAGCCCTAGGATGGCATATCAGTATATATGTCATGCTGGATCAAACGATTTTGTAAATGGTTCTGTATGACAACAGAAGATGGAAAAAGGTACTGTTCCCCTTCGGATAAGGCCTTGGTTATGCGGATTTTGCCTTATTCGGGGAGAAAATTGCTTTGCTCAGAGAAATAGTTGTCGTGAAGGTAAATGTGGCTAATTTAGGCGTATACGCAGGCAAGGAGACTGTGCAGCTGAGAGCACCTGAGGTACTTTTTCAAAAGGGGCCTCTTGCTAATATGAAGCTGAAAACTCTGGCTGGTGTAACGGAAAAGGTGCGTGAGGTTCAATATGTGCCGCCTGCTGACCGGGGAAGAGTGGAAGGAGCTGGATATGGTATTCTCCTTCGACCATTTGGAGACGCCGGGGCATGTACGCATGGATGATTATGAGTATGACCTGAATTATTACCGGGACTATATCTGTGAGTGGGCAGGAGGCTACGGCACAATTGCTGGATGTCGCTGTTTTACAACAACCATGACAATCCACGCATGATTAGTAAGGTGACTAAGGATGTGCGGAATTATTCGGCACTTTCTAAGCTCCTTACGGTAATGCAGTTGACGATGAAGGGTACGCCCTTTATCGTCAAGGAAGATGAGATGGGGCTTTCCAATTATGCATTTACTTCTATGGAGCAGATTAAGGACGTGGAAGCAAAGGGATATTATAATGAGCTTTTGGAGAAGGGGAAGAGCCCGGAGGAGGCCTTTGCAATCATCCTGGCGGGAACCAGAGAGCATTGCAGAGTATTACTTCCCTGGAATGAGAAATTACCTTCATACCATGAAGGTAAATTTAATAATTTGATTTTTAGCAATCTTTTTTATATATCAACATTCCATTACCATAAGGGTCATCTTCTGCACCAAATTCTTCTGTAACAAATTTGTAGCCATTCTTTTCGAGTACTCTTACAGAAGCATTATTCCCACGCATAACACGACCATATAGAACATTCATTCCAAAAGCCGAAACTATAAACTCTGTCATTGCCTTTAACAGTTCAGTAGCATAACCTTTTCCGCTATATTTTTGACAAATTCCATATCCAATTTCAACTTCATCTGTCTTTCCATCAACCTCATTTACACCCGTATCACCTATCAGTTCGCCTGTTTGCTTCAACTCAACAGCTAACACATATGGTAAACGTCTATTATTTACACAATCAACATAAAAATTAATTGCATCTTGTGTTTCCTCAATATCAGCATAACTTTCATTTGGAATCCATTTTTTTACTTCTTCCTCTAAATGATTTTCATATAGGCATTGAGCATCCTTACTCTCAAACTTTTTTATTCGCAAATGCTTTGTTTCAAACATATACTCCTTAACTTCCATATTATTCTCCCTCCCAATTTATTAATGAAACAATTCTCTGATAATCTGCTCCGCACATTCCTCAGAACTATATACGCTAGTATCAACCTTAACACTATACCTAATATTTTCAGCCATTAAAGCATGTTGTTCATGTGATTGTGTTTCATATCTGTCTCCGCGGATAATATTACGTTGTTTACAAATATCCAATGGACAATATACCTCTACAATATCAAGCGGATTATCTTTTAATATTTCCAATAGCTGATGATAATGTGGCTTTATCTCTTCCCTTTCAACTAATATTCCATCAATCAATCGTTTTTTCCCATGTCTGAGTATGATTTTGCCGTGTGATACATCATAATTATCACTTCACTAAGATATTTCCAGTAATTTGCACGCAAATAGTTATCTCCAACCATTTCTTGAAATAAATCATTAGCAACAACATAAAAAAATTTATCCTCTTGACTTTGAAGAGCTTCAACAATGGAAGTTTTTCCCGCACTGGTTACACCGTTTAAAAAAATAATTCTTCCTTTTTCCATACTACATACCATTCCTTTTTATTTAAACTTATCATGAACATTCCTATTTGTCCATTCTTAAGTGATAATCGAAAAAAACGAGAGAAACAATCTATGAAGAACAATTCTCAGAGAATAGTTTTGGAGTTCGCCCTATCCTTGAGAATAGGGTGTCAATTTTTATTGTACAACATCAATTACGAGCAGGTTGAAGTTGGTGGTCAGCTGTAATTTTATGAAAAATTTGTAAAAAGGTATTGACATATTATCAAAATGATAATATGATAAGCCCATCAGATAGATATTATCAAAAAGATAATAACAAAGAGAAGGGAGATAATAGTTATGAAGAAAACATTAATCGTAGTTGATATGCAGAAGGATTTCGTGGATGGAGCATTAGGAAGCAAGGAGGCAGTAGCCATTGTAGATAATGTGAAGGCAAAGATTGCAGAGTATCGTAAGAATGGTGACGAGGTCATTTTTACAAGAGATACCCACCAGACCGATTATATGAATACTAATGAAGGAAAGTACCTTCCGGTAGAGCACTGTATTGAAGGAACCGAGGGCTGGGAAATTATCCCGGAGCTTGAGGTGGCAGATGCAGTAGTGATTAATAAGCCGACCTTCGGTTATTTAAACTGGAAGGATTATAGCTTTGAAGAGGTAGAGCTGATTGGCCTTTGCACCGATATCTGTGTGGTATCTAATGCGCTGATTATCAAGGCGCAGTTCCCGGAGATTAAGGTGAGCATAGATGCAAGCTGCTGTGCAGGTGTTACCCCGGAAAGCCATGCTGCAGCACTGACCACCATGAAGATGTGTCAGGTAGAGGTTGCAGGAGAATAAATTAAGAAAGAAGGGTTATCTTATGATTAAGTGCAATGGAAAGCCGGTGGATGTGAACCATTTTCCGGACGGAACCTTACTGATGAAGGAAGATGTAACAGGACTTACGGAGGTTACACTTACCTGGTTATTTGAGAATAATGAAGAGCTGGTAGCATTATATTTTTTGACCAAGCATATATATTCTAAGGGAATTGAAAATATTACTTTGCAGCTTCCTTATATACCGAATGCCAGACAGGACAGAGTGAAGAAGCCGGAGGATATATTTACCCTGAAATATTTTGCGGAAATGATTAACTCCCTGAATTTCAAGAAGGTAATCGTCCTTGACCCCCACTCTTATGTGAGCGAGGCTCTGATTGACAGGCTGGAGATTCGCACTCCAAAAGGGAATGTGGAGCAGGTTCTTTCACAGCTTACCGAGAAGGGTGCAGAAAATATTATGATGTTCTACCCGGATGAAGGGGCTATGAAGAGATATGCCAATATGTTTGACAGACCTTATGCGTTCGGGATTAAGAAGAGAGACTGGTCTACGGGAGAAATCCTGGGACTGGAGGTATCCGGTCAGGCAGAGCTGGTGAAGGGCAGTACGGTACTGATTGTGGATGATATTTGCAGCAAGGGCGGAACCTTTTACTATAGTGCCAAGGCATTGAAGGAACTGGGTGCGAAGGAAGTGTATTTATATGTATCACACTGTGAGAACTCTATTTTTGAAGGGGAGATTCTGAAAAGTGATGTGATAGAGCGGGTATATACAACAGATAGTATCTTAACGAAAACAAATGAAAAGGTGGAGATTATCAACTATGAATAGAACAAATCCAATGTTATTGATTGATTTTTATAAAGCAGTGCATGCAGAAATGTTACCAAAGGGAATTACCAAGTCCGTTTCTTATTTTACACCACGTATGAGCCGCGTGGAGAGATGGGACAAGGTAGTGATGTTTGGTCTTCAGGGATTTATCAAAACATATCTGATTGATTATTTTAATGAGGAATTCTTTGGAAAGAGCTTTGAGGAGGCTATTGGCGAGTATAAGCGTGTCATGGATGCAGCTCTGGGCGCAGATGCTTACAAGATTGGCAAAATCGAGAAGCTGCATAAGCTGGGTTATCTGCCCATTGAGATTATTGCACTGCCGGAAGGTGCATTAGTTCCCATGCATGTTCCTATGTTCGGTATTACCAATACACATCCGGACTTTGCATGGCTTCCACAGGCACTGGAAAGCGTAATCTCTGCGGAAAGCTGGCATCCAATGCTGGCAGCAACCGTAGGCTACACCTATCGTGAGATTGTAAATTCTTACTATGAGAAGACCTGTGAGGATACCATCCCTCGTGCAAGGGCGTTGGGAGCCTTTGACTTCCGTGGCGAGGAGTGTACGGAATCTGCGGTAAAGGCAGGGGCAGGCTGGTGCTTATCCTTCTTAAATACCGCTACTGTACCTACCATTCCTTACTTAGAGCAGAATTACGCCTGCGATTGTACCAAGGAGCCGGTTGCCTTCGGAAGCCCTAGTACAGAGCATTCCGTGATGTGCAGTAACTATGCCACGGATGGGGATGAAGTAACGTTACTGAAGAGACTGCTTACAGAGATTTATCCTAATACCAGCTTTAGTGCGGTACTGGATTCTTACGATTACTGGAATGTGATTGACAATATTCTTCCACAGATTAAGGACGAGATTCTGGCACATAACGGATGTATGCTGATGCGTGGCGACTCTGGAGAGTGTGTGGATGTAGTAACCCAGACGGTATTTAAGCTTTGGAACCAGTTCGGTGGAACCATCAACAGTAAGGGCTACAAGGTGCTGGATCCTCACGTAAAGGCAATCTACGGCGATTCTATTACTGTTCAGAGATGCGAAGAAATCTACAGAATTCTGGAAGAAAATGGTTTTGCATGCTCTAATGTGGCACTTGGCGTTGGTTCTTTCTCTTTCCAGTGTATTGAAGAGAACGGTGAGTTAAAGCCATTTACCAGAGATACCTTTAGCTCTTGTATTAAAGCAACCTATTGTGAAATCGATAATAAGCCTTACCCTATATTCAAGAACCCTAAGGATGGCGGCTTTAAGAAGTCTCAGAAGGGCTGCTGCGTGGTTGCAATGGGCGAGGACGGAGTATACAGATTTAAGGATGAATACACATGGCAGGAAGCCTGTGATAACAAAGAGAATGAACTGGTAACTGTGTTTAAAGACGGTGTATTAGTGAAAGAACAGGGCTTACAGGAGATTCGTGCCAGATTACATGGAGGAAAATTCTAGTGGTGAAAATCATAGAGGGTAATTTGTTTGATACCAGGGCAGAGATCATCTGTCATCAGTGCAACTGTCAGGGAGTTATGGGCTCCGGTGTTGCTGCTGAGGTGAAGAAAAGGTATCCGGAGGTGTTTGAAGTCTATCGTCAAGATTACGAGGAAGGCAGATTAGTGCTTGGCTACGTGTGTTTTGCGGAAACTGGGACCGGACAGGTTGTTGCCAACCTATGTGGTCAGGAGAAGTATGGATACGATGGAAAGCAGTACACCCATTACGATAAGCTACAGGAGTGTTTTGATAGGGTGGTGGCATACGCTAAGATGCTGGAAAAGAGACCTGTCATTGCTTTTCCTTATCTGATGAGCTGTCATCGTGGGGGCGGAGACTGGAATGTGGTTTCCCAGATGATTGCAGATACCTTTCAGGACTTTGAAGTGGAGATTTGGAAATTAAATCAAGGATAGGAGCGTTATTATGTATAAGTTTGATGTAAAAGACACCACTGCAAAATGTATTCAGTGGATTAGAGATTGGTTTGAAGAAAACGGCAAGGGCTGTAATGCCGTGGTGGGTATTTCCGGTGGAAAGGACAGCTCTGTAGTGGCAGCCCTTTGCGTGGAAGCGTTGGGCAAGGATAGGGTAATCGGTGTATTGATGCCTTGTGGTGTTCAGGCAGATATCCATATGGCGAGGAAGCTGGTGGATTTCCTTGGGATTAAGAGCTATGAAGTAAATATTGAAGATGCAGTGAAGGGCGTTCTTGATAATATTAAGGGTGTGGAAATCTCTACCCAGACAAGAACCAATCTTCCGCCCAGAATCCGTATGACTACCCTGTATGCAGTGAGCCAGAGCGTAAATGGTCGTGTTGCCAATACCTGTAATCTGTCTGAGGACTGGGTAGGATACTCCACCAGATACGGTGACAGCGTGGGTGATTTCAGCCCATTGTCAAGACTGACAGTTACGGAAGTAAAAGCAATCGGTAAAGAGCTGGGACTTCCCTTGGATTTGGTGGATAAGGTTCCTATTGATGGCCTGTGCGGCAAGACGGATGAAGAGAATCTGGGCTTTACCTATGCAATGCTGGACACCTATATTCGCCGGGGCGTGTGCGAGGATGCAGCAATCAAGGAGAGAATTGATACACTTCATCAGAGAAATTTGTTTAAATTAGAGCTGATGCCATGCTTTGAATTGTCTGAGGAAATGTAATGAATCCAAATTGCAAGATGAGTAACGAGGAAAAAGAATATCTGGAAATGTACGATATTGCAAAGTATGACAGGCCTTCTGTAGCGGCAGATATCGCCATCATTTCCATCATGGAGCATGGGGAGCGGAATAATTTCCGTAAGCTTCCCAGGAGGGCATTGAAGCTTTTATTGATTAAGCGGGCGAACTATCCTTATAAGGATTGTTGGGCGTTGCCGGGGGGCTTTTGCAGACCGGACGAGGATGTATATGAGACTGCCAAAAGAGAACTTTATGAAGAGACCAATGTGGAAAATGTGTATTTGTGTCATGCGGGTATCTTCGGGGAGGTAGGCAGAGATCCCAGAGGCTGGATTATCTCCAATACCTTTTTAGCATTAGTGGATGGGGAGACTGTGGCACTTCGAGCAGATACAGATGCCTGGGAGGCTAAGTGGTTTTCTGTGGACATTAAATGTACAGAGCTGAAGAAAGAGTCTGTAGGGGACTCCGTTGAGATAGTGAACGAGTATGAGCTTTGTCTGGAGCATGATATTTCCGGTGTATGCCTATCAGCTAAGGTCAGAGAGTACAAGGAGTACAAGAAGTATCACGAGGTGGTACGATATGAAATCGTGGAAAATGAGGAGCTGGCCTTTGACCATGCCAAAATCATATTACATGTAATCATGTCCCTTCGTAAAAGTGTGGAAATAGATTCCAAAATCATATTTGACCTGATGCCGGAGCTGTTTACCTTAAACAGTCTCCAGAAGGCCTTTGAACTGGTTCTGGACAAGGAGCTTCTGACTGCCAATTTCCGCAGGAAAATCTCAGAGCTTGTGGTAGAGACGGAGCAGATTGCAGAGACGGGCGGCCACAGACCCTCCAAGCTTTTTAAAAGAAATGTAGAAAGCTTTTATAAGTAAAACGAAAACGCCCCTTTTGTCTAACGCGCGCCGAGACACGAATGGAACGCAAACGATGATTTTGGAAATTTCTACGCAGTTCTCGCAAGAGGCTCGTAGAGGAGGTATTCTCCAAGGTGCACATTTTTGTAACAGTTCCGTTTTCTACAAAGTTTTAATTCGTCTTCGGCTCGCAGGTGACATCGCAGCCCAGCTTGCGGAAGGTTTTCTTATCTACAGAGGATAAGAGGACGCTGGAGTGTACCTGACAGCTCTTGAGCTTAGGGAGCTGGGTGAGGGCAAGGGCAGCGTCTTCGTTGTGCGCTGCGGTTGCGGAAAGGGCAATCAGAACTTCATCGGTATGAAGTCTTGGGTTCTTGCTCTTTAAATACTTGGTTTTCAGCTCCTGAATCGGTGCGATATTATCTGGAGATAAAATTTTGTTCTCATGGGGGATGCCAGCTAACACCTTTAAGGTATTGATTAATGCAGCGGCACTTGCTCCTAAAAGGGCAGTGGTCTTGCCGGTGATGATGGTACCATCGCCCAGTTCGATGGCTACTGCAGGGGCACAGGTCGCTTCCGCTCTTACCAGAGCAGGCTTTACGGTAGGACGGTCAGTGGTAGAAATCTTCTCCTGACTCATAAGGAGCTGGATTTTGTTAACCTCTTCCTGACTTCCCTTGCCGGTTGCAGCATTGACGACAGCTTCATAATAACGACGGATAATTTCCTGACGGGAAGCGTACCGACATGCCTCATCATCGATAATACAGTTGCCCACCATGTTTACACCCATGTCGGTGGGAGAAGCATAAGGACTTTCTCCGTAGATTCTCATGAACATGGCGTTTAAAACAGGGAAAATCTCTACGTCACGGTTATAGTTAACGGTGGTTATACCGTATGCTTTTAAATGGAATGGGTCAATGATGTTAATATCATTCAAATCTGCGGTAGCAGCTTCATAAGCTAAGTTTACCGGATGATCCAGAGAGAGATTCCAGATAGGGAAGGTCTCAAACTTGGCATACCCGGCGCGGATTCCACGCTTGTGCTCATGATAGAGCTGGGAAAGACAGGTGCTCATCTTGCCGCTTCCCGGTCCCGGTGCGGTAACAACAACAAGTGGTCTGGAGGTCTCGATGTAATCATTCTTACCAAAGCCTTCCTCACTGATGATGGAAGCTACATTGGTAGGATATCCTGGAATCAGATAATGATGATATACCTTTACGCCAAGCTTCTCTAAACGCTTCTGGAATAAAACGGCACTGCGCTGCTTCGTGTATTTGGTGAGAACCACACTTCCCACATAGAGACCTTTGGAGTGGAACTCGTCCATCAGACGTACCACATCATCATCGTAGGTGATGCCAAGGTCGCCACGGATCTTGTTCTTCTCAATGTCGTCAGCACTTACCACCATAACGATTTCTGCCTGGTCGGAAAGCTGCATCAGCATCTGCAATTTACTGTCCGGTGCAAAGCCCGGCAGTACACGGGATGCATGGTAATCGTCAAAAAGCTTACCGCCGAATTCCAAATAAAGCTTACCGCCGAATTTATTGATACGCTCACGAATATGCTCTGATTGCATTCTTAAATATTTGTCATTATCAAAACCGATACGCATAATTACCATACCCCTCTTATTATTTTATTAATCTAAAAAACAGCTTACATTGTAGCACTTTGTACTCGTACAAGCAATTTATAATTTTAAAATTTATCGCCAAATTTTTACAGATTTTCTTCGAATTTTTTTGTGACTTCTTTACACAGGTTTTGCATCCATTCCTTGGAGACCTTACAGACTTGTCTGTCGTAGGTGTAGAAACCATTGGTTTCATCCTCTACATCACTGAGCTGGGTATATACATATCCAACGCAACCCTTGGGAATCGCCGCGAAAATCACTCTGTCGTATGCTGCACGGATGGCGTTATGAAGCTCACTCTGGCTTGTCTTTTGACCATAACCATAGTTTTTGTCAGATTGGAAGGTATGACCCTCCACCACATAAGAGCAGCCACCGAATTCCGACATAAATAGAGGTCCCTTGGGTCTTTTGGGAACATGCTGGAAATTAAAGTAAATGTGTCGGCTGTCAAAATCATTCTCCTTCTGGGCAAACCAGCCGGAGGCGGAGTCATAGAGTCTGGTGGGGTCCAGCTCCTTGGCCTTATGGTATACCGCATCACTGTTAAACTGTCCCCAGCCCTCGTTAAAGAGGGTATAACCGATGATGCAGGGATGATTGTACAAGTGGGCAAAGGTATCCTCCATGGCCTCTAGGAAGAATTCCTTCTGGGCGATAGGAGCCTTGCTCTTAGTATCGTTCCATTTGGTAAATCCAATTGCCGGTAAAACGGTATCGCGGACGTAGGAATAATCCCCGGAATTCACTAAATCCTGAAATACCAGCATTCCCAGCTTGTCACAGTAGTAGTAGAAGATATCTGGTTCAATCTTGATATGCTTTCGCAGCATATTCAGCCCCAGCTCCTTCATGCGCAGAATATCCCGCTGATATTCTTCCTCCTCATGAGGCGTGTAGATTCCGTCCACGAAATAGCCCTGATCCAGTACTCCCTGTAAAAAGAGGGGCTTTCCGTTGAGACAAATGATTTTCTTGCCATCTTTCTCCTGCCAGCCGATTTCCCGCAGGGCAAAATAGGATTCCACTTTATCCTCTCCGCAGGTAATGTGCAGAGGATAAAGATAAGGATCCTCCGGTGACCACAGATGCGGCCTGTGCCCGGAGAAGTCAATGTGCAGCTTCGCTCCGGAAGCTTTCAGAGTTTCGCCATTTTCCAAAGGAATGGAGATGGCAGGGATGATATTATCATCATTGCACTTTATTTGGATATCTATGCCTGCCATGGATGGGGCAATTTTTATTTTTTCAATGTAGGTATCGGGAACCCACTCCAGCCATACGCTCTGCCAGATGCCGCTAATGGGGGTATACCACATACCGCCCCGCTTTTTGCACTGCTTTCCGTAAGGGTAGATGTTATTTAAAGTGTCCATCACCTTTACAGTAAGGAGATTTTCGCCCGACTGGCGCAGGTACTGGGTAATATCAAAGGTGAAAGGAAGATAGCCACCGATGTGACTGCCCAATTTTTCTCCATTAACATATACCTTGGCAATCTGATCCACCGCACCAAAATGAAGGAGAATGCGCCCATTTTTCTTGCGAAGCTTCTCGGAGAGCTGAAAAGCCTTCTCGTAGGTATACTTGTCCGGTATGGCTTTTTCCAGACCGGAAAGCTTGGACTCTGGGGGAAATGGAACGGTCACGGACTTGCCGTCAATGGTCCATTCGCCATTCAGGCTCTGCCAGAGCTCTCTTTTCAGTTGCGGGCGGGGATATTTTGTCCATGACATAGGTGGTTCCTCCTTAAGAATATACATGGTAATAGTTTAGTGGAAAATTGAGCTGGTTACAATAGCTCTGGGGGAAAAAATATGGTATACTTTCCCAAAAAGAGAAAGCGTAGAAGAGTAAATGACAGAACTGGAAGTATATTACAATAAATTCAATGAAGAAAAGAGACTGGATTCCCGCCACGGGCAGGTGGAGTTTAGGGTGACCATGAAATACATTCATGAGTATCTGGAAGAGATGGCATCAGAGCGTGCAAGAGAGGATATAAAAATTCTGGATATCGGTGCCGGAACCGGACGCTACAGTGTGGCACTGGCAGAGGAGGGCTATGATGTGACAGCGGTGGAGCTGGTGAAGTACAATCTGGGCATTCTCAAGAAAAAGAACAGTTCTGTAAAGGCCATGCAGGGCAATGCCATGAACCTGAAAAAGCTGCAGGGTAATCAGTTTGATGTGACGCTGCTTTTTGGTCCTATGTATCATTTGTTTACAAAGGAGGACAGGTTAAAGGCACTTTCCGAGGCAAAGCGGGTGACAAAGCCGGGGGGAGTAATCTTGGTTGCATATATCATGAATGAGTATGGTGCTTTGACATATGCTTTCAAGGAGAAGCATATATTGGAATGTGTGGAGCAGGGACGCTTTACGGAGGATTTCAAATGTATCTCCAATCCGGCAGATCTGTATGATTATGTGCGCATCGAGCAGATTCAGGAGCTGGCGGAGGAGCTTTCTCTTACAAGGCTGAAATTGATTTCGCCGGATGGTCCCGCCAATTATATGAGACCCTTTTTAAATCAGCTTACGGACGAGGAATTTGAGTATTTTGTAAAATATCAGATGGCGACCTGTGAGCGACAGGATTTGATTGGTGCCGGGGCGCATACCGTGGATATTTTAAGAAATTAGTTCAGCCATGCCTTGACCGGGAACAAGTTTATGAACAAAAGAACTACTTGACAAAACTTTTTTACAGTACTATGATGAAGCACAAGGAACGAACAGTTCCGAAATAACGCATGAAACCAGTGATGAAGAGTAGTAGCTGTTATTCGTAGCTTTCAGAGAGTTTCCGGGTGGTGTGAGGAAACAGTGAGAAGACAGGGAATGGACTTCAGAGGGCGGACCGAACGAGCAATCCAGTAGGGACCGACGGGCTTCCCACCCGTTATCCATCGGGACACATATAGAAGGTATGTGAGTGAGCGGACTAGTTTTAGTCAATTTGGGTGGTATCGTAGAAGTATAGGCTTTTACCCCATGTATTTACATGGAGTAAAGGTCTTTTTTTGCGCGAACAATGAGGCAAGCGAAATGCACTGCATTTCGTGGCTGTGTGGGAATGACTTACATGAAGAAAGCTTGATTTCTTCTGAAAGACATTTCAACACAGCATAAATGAGAATATTTATTCTCATTTGCCGAATGTCGCGACAATGAGTGGCAAAGCCACGATTCATGGAGGAACAAGATTATGAAAAAGAGCATGGTAAAGAAATTAGCAGCATTAACAGCAGTAGCAGCAATGGCACTGAACATCACCGCCTGTGGCGGCGCAGCCAAGGAGGACGGTGCATTGAAGGTGGCGGTAGTAAAGCAGATGGATCATCCTTCTCTGGATGAAATTGCCGAAGCAGTAATGGCTCAGCTGGATGCAATTGCAGCACAGAACAATGTAATCATTGAATATACTGTTTATTCCGGACAGGGTGACCAGACAGTACTGATGCAGATTGGCGACCAGGTGGTGTCAGAGGGAGTAGATGCCATTATCCCTATCGCAACTCTGGCAGCGCAGGTGATGACCGTATGTGCGGAAGAGACACAGACACCTGTTGTGTACGCAGCAGTTTCCGACCCTGTGACAGCGGAGCTGACCGGAATCCCTTATGTAACCGGAACCAGTGATGCTTTGAATACGGAATATATCTGTGACATGATGCTGGCACTGGATGCAGATATTGACAATGTAGGACTGCTTTATTCTTTGTCCGAGGTGAATTCTCAGACACCTATTGCTGAGGCGAAGGAATATCTGAATGCTAAGGGAATTGCTTTTACAGAAGCAACCGGCAATACAGGCGATGAAGTAATTCAGGCCGCAAGCGTGCTGGTGTCAGAGGGGGTAGATGCAATTTTCACTCCTACGGACAATATTGTGATGGCAGCAGAGCTGGCAATCGCAGACGAATTCATGGAAGCAGGTATACCTCATTACACCGGAGCAGATTCCTTCGTTCGTAATGGTGCATTTACCACCTGTGGTGTAAATTACACCGACCTTGGCACTATAACTGCGGATTATGCATATATTGCAATGACAGAGGGCTTTGCTAATCTGGAGGATTACTACAAGATGGATGGCGGAATCATTACCGTGAACACTGAGACTGCCACAGGTCTGGGAATTGATTATGCGGCATTTAATAATATGGGAGAAGTAGTAGAAGTAATTACTACAGAGGAATAATTATGTTATATATCACACAAACTGCACTGGAGCTTGGCTTCGTGTATGCACTGATTCCTATGGCACTTTTCTTAAGCTATAGGGTACTGGATATTGCGGATTTGACAACCGATGGAGATTTTGTACTGGGCATGGCAGTGTCCGTGTCTCTGGCAGCGGCAGGACACCCTTTTCTGGCACTTCCGGCGGCAATGCTTGCCGGAGCTTTGGCAGGCCTTGTGACAGCATTTTTGCAGACAAGATTGGGAGTACCTTCCATTCTGGCAGGTATCGTCACCAACACCGGACTTTACACTGTGAACCTGATGGTGATGGGCTGGTCTTCCAATGTGAATCTTCTGAAGCAGGAGACCATTTTTTCACTGCTTCGGAAGACCGGAATCGGCGGCGCATGGTATGAGCTACTGATTGTGGCGGTGATTACTTTGCTTGCCGCAGTGGTTTTAATATGGTTTTTGAATACCCGTATCGGCTTGTCCATCCGGGCAACCGGAGACAACAGGGATATGGTACAGGCATCTTCCATCAATCCCAGATTTACCATATCTCTGGGACTGATGATTGCCAATGCACTGACTGCGTTATGCGGTGCTGTGGTAGGCCAGATGCAGAAGAGTGCGGATATTAACAGTGGTACCGGAATTGTCGTTGTGGGTCTGGCATGTCTGATTATTGGTGAGACCGTGCTTGGCCGTAAGTCCATACCGAGAAATGTATTTGCAGTGGTTGGGGGAAGCGTGATATATCGATTTATCTATGCTCTTGTGCTCAAGACACAAATTGTACCCATTGAGTGCTTGAAGCTTGTGACAGCGTTTATTGTAGGTCTTGCCATTGCGATGCCTTCTATAAAAGGATGGTATCTGTTGGAGAAACAAAAGGCCGCAGCGAAGCGAAGAAAGGGAGGTCTGAAATAATGCTTAGATTAGAGAATATCAGTAAGACCTTTAACCCGGGAACCGTCAATGAAAAGAAGGCGTTATCCGGCCTGAACCTTCACGTGAAGAAGGGGGATTTCGTTACGATTATCGGCTCTAATGGTGCGGGAAAGTCTACGCTATTCAATGCCATTTCCGGAGGCTTCTATGTGGATGAGGGAAGTGTGATGCTGGGTGGCAGGGATATTACCTTTTTGCCGGAGTACAAGAGAAGCCAGTCCGTAGGAAGGCTTTTTCAGGATCCGTTAAAAGGCACTGCACCGCACATGACCATCGAGGAGAATCTGGCACTTGCCTATCTTCGCGCAGATAAGAAGAAGGCTCCATTTAGCAGGATTTCTAAAAAGGATAAGGAGCTGTTTCGAGAGAAGCTTTCCTTATTAGAAATGGGGTTGGAGAATCGTATGACCCAGCCGGTAGGACTTCTCAGCGGAGGTCAGAGGCAGGCACTTACGCTGCTTATGGCAACCTACGTGATTCCAGATATTCTGCTTTTGGATGAGCATACTGCGGCTCTGGACCCGGGCACAGCAGCCAAGGTACTGGAGCTTACCGAGAGCATCGTAGCGGAGAACGGCATCACCTGTATGATGGTTACCCACAATATGAACCAGGCATTACAGCTTGGCAATCGTACCCTGATGATGGCGGATGGCAATATTGTACTGGATATAGAGGGCGAGGAAAGAGCCGGTATGACGGTGGCAGACTTGCTGGAACGCTTTAAAAGTGGCACGGGTAGGGAATTGAATAATGACAGGATATTGTTGTCGTAGCTTAGGAAGGCACTTCTGCGTTGCAGTGGTGCTTTTTCTTTGTAGAGGAAGTACATCATGGGTAAAATAAAGCATTTAGATTCTGTTAAATTTTTCTATGGTAAATCAGTGAAGAATGATGTAAAATCATTATTAATGATGTAATGTGCAGAAGTTTTGTAAATCGGAGGAACATATGAGCAGTAAAGTTCGGAATATATTGGCATACATCCTGTTTGGTATTGCGGGAGTGTGTGCGGTGGTACTTATTATTAATGCAGTACGCAATAGCAATGCCGAGAATGAAGTAGAAGATATGAGAGAAAGCTATGTAGTAGAGCTGACTCCAGAGCCTATCGAGCCGACGGAAGAACCTACTGCGACGCCGGAGCCAACGGCTTCACCGGAGCCTACCCCCACTCCTTTTCCGGGAATCGAGGGTGTAGAGGTACCGGCCAGAACTATTGATTTTGAAGGGCTGAATGAAACGGCACCTCATGCATATGCGTGGCTTCTGATACCAGGTACCGATATTGATTATCCTATTATTCAGCATCCGGAGGAGCCAGATTATTATTTGCGCCGTACACCGGAAGGAAAGGACGCTACCGCGGGAAGTATCTTCACCCAGCTGTATAACTCCACTGACTGGACGGACAATAATACCATTATTTATGGTCACAACATGAGAAACGGAAGTATGTTTGCGACCCTGCATAATTTCGAGGATCCGGAATTCTTTGAGGAATATCAGTATATTTATATTTATTCACCGGATGGAACCATTCGAATCTATCAGGTGTTTGGTGCCTATGAGTTTGGTGACCTTCATCTGATGCTGAGCTATGCCATGAATACAGAATCAGGATATGCAGAATTCTTAACCGGCCTTACCGAGCTGACCAATCCGGACAATCTGTTCCGTGAAGGTATGGAAGTGACAACGGATGATAAGATTATTACCTTATCTACCTGCGTAAGAGGAAAAGACTATAACAGATTCCTTGTTTCGGCTAAACTTGTAGCGGAAGGAAAAATGGAGTAAATGTATAAATTTGCATACAATTTATTTAACATATAGGTTTTACATTGAAATGAAAGTTTGCAGATGGTAAAATAGTATGATAGTTTGCCTTGACTTACTTGTTAATAAGTAGGAAGAGGACGATATATAAAGGAGAGAACATGGGATTTGTGGATATGCACTCTCATATCTTGCCGGGATTAGATGATGGTTCCAAGTCCATGGAACAGTCGCTGGAGATGTTGCGAATAGCAGAATCTGAAGGGATCAGCGTGATTATTGCAACACCCCACAATATGCCGGGAAAGGGTCGGCCATCCAGAGAAAAGCTGGAAGAAAGACTAAAGCAGCTCAGGGACGCAGCTGAAAGCGAAGGGATTGCAATAGAAATACAACTGGGCACAGAGTATTATTACAGAGAAGAAGTCTGTGAGATCTTTGACAGGGAAGAAGCTGTAACAATGGCAGATTCCGACTGTGTGCTGCTGGAATTTAATCCGTTAGAGGAAAAGTCATATATTTATAATGCGGTGCGAGAAGCTTTTAGTACGGGGTATTCTCCCATTGTGGCTCATGTGGAGCGATATGAGCAGCTGATGAAGAAGCCGGAATATGTAAAGACGCTGAAAGACATGGGAGCCTTGATACAGGTAAATGCCTCTTCTGTAATCGGTGAGAATGGTTTTCATACCAAGCGGGATGTAAAGAAGCTTTTGAAAGCGGGATATGTGGATTTTGTTTCCACAGATGCTCATTCTGACAGAAACAGAGCACCGAGAATGGCAAAATGTGCCACCTACCTTCGTAAGAAATATGGTGCTGATTATGCAGAAAAGCTTCTGTATAAAAATGCAGAAAAATATTTATTATAATACATTCAAGGAGAAAAATAATTAATATGGATACTCAGTACAACTCATCTGCCAGTGATGAAATTGAAATTGATTTAAGAGAGATTTTTGCGGTGCTTCTGCACTATGCGTGGGCGATTATTCTTTCCGCCATTATTGTAGGTGCAGCAGCATTTGCTGTGAGTAAGTTCGTGATTACCCCTACTTATGAGTCTACCACCCGTATCGTTATTCTTGCTAAGGACAGTGGTGAGAGTGCGATTACATATTCGGACATGCAGCTTGGTACACAGCTGACCAAGGACTATGCAGAGCTGATTACCTCCAGATACGTTGTGGAGCAGGTAATTGAGAATTTCCAGTTGGATACCACTTATGATAAGTATGTAGAAAAGATTAATGTAGTAACGCCATCCGATACCCGTATCATTGATATCACTATGACGGACGAGGACCCGGAGCTGGCCAAGCAGATGGTAGATGAGCTTCGTTCCATCGCTGCAAAGCGTATTGAAGAGGTAATGGCGGTGGATGCCGTTAATCTGGTAGATGAAGGATATGTGGCTACGGAGCCATCTGACCCAAGTGTGCTGAAGTGGACAGCTATCGGTGTTTTGCTGGGCGGTTTCATGGCGGCGGCAGTGGTACTGGTTCGTTATTTATTAGATGATACTATTAAATCTTCAGAGGATATTGAAAGATATCTGAAGCTGAGTACTTTAGCACTGATTCCTATTGCTGTAGAGGAAGAGGATAAGGGCAATGGCAGAAGACGCCGTACACCTAAGAAGAGTGAGGAAGAGGCGCATAATGCTGCTATTGAGGCTGTTCTTGCAGAGACTGCGGAGAACGAGGAAAACGAAGAGAGTGAAGAGGCGTAGAAGGCAATGCAGAAGATAGATCTTAGAAGAAAAGAATTAGATTACAGAACCAGAGAAGCCTACAAGAACCTTCGTACCAATGTAGAATTCTCAGGAGACAATATTAAAGTAATAGCAATCACTAGTTGTACACCGAATGAAGGTAAGAGTAGTATCTCTTTTGAGTTGGCATCTTCCTTTGCTCAGGCAGGTAAGAAGGTGCTTTTAATCGATGCTGACCTTCGTAAGTCAGTACTTATCCAGAGACATCATAAGGGTAAGGTACGCCTTGGTCTGGTACATTATCTGGTTGGTAAATATCCTATGGATGAGGTAATCTGCGAAACAGACAATAAGAACTTATTTATGACCTTCGCAGGTCCGGTACCTCCTAACCCAGCAGAACTTCTGGGGAACCAGAGATTTGCGGACATGCTTGAAGAGGCAAGAAAAGAGTATGATTTAGTAATCATTGACACCCCGCCTCTGGGAAGTGTTATTGATAGTGCAATCGTAGCAAAGCAATGTGACGGTGTCATCTTAGTAATTGCTAACGGAGAAATCAGCTATCGCTTTGCACAGAAGGTTAAGGAGCAGTTAGACAAGGCTGGCAGCCGTATCCTAGGATGTGTACTGAACAAGGTAAATATGTCTAAGTCCGGAAAATATGGTTACTATGGAAGATATTATGGCAAGTACTATGGTAAGTACTATGGCCAGTATTATGGAAATTACTAGGAGAATCAATGAATCCTGAAGATTTAGAATACGACTATTATGAAGATATCCCCAGTCCTGCTACGATGGAAAAGAAGAAGCGGAGAAGACGCCGCATCATTATCCGTGTAGTATCATGGGCTCTTATCGTGGTATTGGTGGTCTTAATCATCGCTGTGGGCATAGCTATCTATATGGTAAATCGTGGCGGAAAGTCTCTGCAGCAGAAGACAGAAGGTAATGCACCTTCCTTTGAGGTGGAAGTACAGCCTTCCGCAGCACCGGAGGCCACAGTACCGATGACCAGCCCTACACCTAAGCCAATAGAATGGCAGGCAGACTGGGTACAGTATGGCGATACAATTTATGATTACAATGAAAATATCATGACCTTCCTTTTTATGGGAATTGATAAAAAGGGTGAGGTAGAGCTTACAGACAAGCTTGCCGATGGAGGACAGTCGGATGCGCTGTTCCTGGTGGTAGTGAATCCCGATACCGAGCAGATTGATTTGATTGGTATCAACAGAGATACCATGGTAGATGTGTACTGTTATGGGTACGAGCTGAATGGCGAGACCATGGTAGTGGAGGCTCAGATTACTACACAGTTTGGCTTTGGTGATGGTGGAGCTCTCAGTGCCGGGTATACCAAAGATGCTGTGTCTGCCCTGTTCTACAACTTGCCAATTACTGGTTATGTGTCCATTGGATATTATGCAATACCGCAGATAAATGATGCTGTGGGTGGTGTGGATGTAGAGTGCCTGACAGATCTTACCTATCGTAGAGAGGGGTGGACTGTGGGAGCGCAGCTTCATTTGGAAGGACTGGAAGCATTAGATTATGTACGCTTACGTGATATGAGTATATTTGAGAGTGCCAGAGGCAGACTAGCACGTCAGAAGCAATATTTGAGTGCATTTATGAATAAGGTAGTAGCCGCCACCAAGAAAGATATTACGGTGCCGGTTACCTTGTATAAGGAAGTCAGTGAATACATGACTACCGATATTACTGCTGACCAGATAGTATATTTAACCAGTCAGCTCTTAAATTATAAATTCGGTGAAATCTACACCTTAGAGGGTGAAACTGTGCAGGGAGAAAGATTTGAAGAATTCTATCCTGACTATGACAAGCTGAAAGATCTGATGCTACAGATATTCTATACCCCTGTAGAAGTAAATTAACAGTTGTCACACGCGATTCGCAATCGTGCACTTCGTCAATTGGAATATATGTATTCTTGTGCAAGCACAAATGCATATATTCCAGTTGCCACACGCCATTCGCAATCCCGCCCCTACGGTGCTTTCCCGCTGCTGCGCAGCTAAGATTGCTCATGAGAGAGGCGTGTCCTTCATCAACCGACCTAAATGTATTTTTGTGCAAGCACAAATACATTTAGGTCAGTTGATGAGTCAACTGAAAGATATCACATACAAACTAAGAAAGGAGGAGATAACAATGAAGAAAAGAATTCTTGCTCTTGTTGCTGCTGCAACATTAGTAATGGGCATGACCATGAGCGTTTCTGCAGCTGGTAGCTCTTCTAGCGCAAGCGTAGTTGTTCCTTCAACTTCTGCTATCGCTTCTACCGGTTCTCAGACCATTACTGCTAACACAGTTAATGAGTTCGCTCAGACCACTACGGTAACTACTACTGTAGCTGGTGCTAAGATCGAGGCTGCTTCTACCGACACTGCTGCTACTGCTGTAGCTGAGGCTAAGGCTGTATATGGTGACAACGCTTTCGTTGCATCTGTAGTTAACTTAACCGTTCCTGCTGGAACTGGTGCTGCAGAGTTCACCCTTGGCTGCCCTAACGTATGGAAGGGTCAGACCGTAACCATCTTACATCAGAAAGCTGATGGAACATGGGAAAAGATTGCTCCTAGCAAGGTTGGTAACAACTACGTTACCTTTACCCTCACCTCTTACTCACCTGTTGCTATCGTAATCGATGCATCTAAGGCTCCTAAGACTGGTGATCCTATGACCGCTATCGCTGTTATGGGTATGGTAAGCTTAGCTGGTGCTAGCTTATTAAAGAAGAAAAACTAATATAGTTTAGTATTCTGAAATTTTTGGCTTCGGGGCTCTGGCCCCGGGCTACTTATGAATGCTTGCCCAGCAAGCAATTAAACCTGCAGGTTTAATACGAACGAAACTTATAATTTATCAGAACCATTCCATTCGCAAAATCGCCTCTGCGAGGCTTTTCTTTTGCTCATGTATGGCTTCTCGCCATATAGATTTGGAAAATCATCCCTTAGTAAGCAAGCTTACACGATCTGAATTTTCACAAATCTGCATGGTTCTGAAAACTCTCCAGTATGTGGTATCACTCCCAAGGAGCCGCAAGGCTCCTTGGGTCATGTAAAGGAGAAGTTTTCAAAGATAAAAGGAAGAGGAACAAATGCAGCGGAAACCCGTTACAAATCTGGCAAAAACGTTAATAATTAGTTGGAACACCGTACTTTTCGCTATGGTGTGGTTTCTGTACTATAATGATCATACATTTGAAACATATAAGATGAGTGGTGTACTCATGTCTGTACTCATCTGGTATATTATCTATACTTCTTTCTGCAGGCTGTATAAGGCCTTTCGTATCGCCTCCTGTGCTATCGGGGAGACGGTATTTTCCCAAATGCTATCCTTTGGATTCGCAGACCTCATTTTGTATGTAGAGTGCTGCTTGATTGATAATGAATATGTGAATATATTCCCAGGCATGGGAACAGCAGTACTACAGATTATAGGAACTGCTATTTGTGTGCTGATTGCAAAACGCCACTTTATGACCCATATGAAACCGAAAAAAACCCTGCTTGCGTATGGTAAACATATAGAGTTTGCAGAGGTGGAGGACTTCTGTAAGAGACTTTTGAAGAAATATGAGCATCTCTTTGAAATCAGCGGATATATCTGTGAGACGGAGAGTCTGGAAACACTGGAGAGAGCACTAGAAGGTGTGGAGGACATCATCTGCTATGAAATGTCCATGGATCAGCGGTATAAGCTGATAGAAATTGCTATCAGCAGATTAAAGAATATCTATTTTACGCCAAGACTTGGAGATATTGTACTTCAGGGATGTAGTAATAAGCATCTGTTGGATACACCATTGATGAAATACGAGTATAACTATATGAAGAAGTCTGGATATATGTTCAAGAGAGCATTGGATTTGGCTCTTTCTCTTGTGCTGGTGGTGCTTACATCCCCCATTATGCTGCTTACAGCAATTGCTATCAAAATCGAAGATGGCGGTCCAGTCTTCTTTAAGCAGAAGAGATGTACCAAGGATGCGGTAGAATTCGATATCCTGAAATTCCGCAGTATGATTGTGGATGCGGAGAAGCAGGGTGTCACACCATGTAAGGATAAAGACCCTCGTATTACTAAGGTGGGTAACATCATCCGTGCAACCCGTATCGACGAGCTGCCCCAGATTCTCAATATCTTAAAGGGGGACATGAGCTTCGTAGGACCGAGGCCGGAGCGTATCGAGCATGTACAGCAGTATACTAAGGAGCTACCGGAATTCGCCTACAGAATGCGTGTAAAGGGTGGTCTCACCGGTTATGCCCAGATCTATGGTAAATACAATACCTCAGCGTATGACAAGCTGAGACTTGATTTAATGTATATAGAGAATATGTCACTCCTACAGGATTTGAAGCTTTTAGTACTTACCATTAGAACGGTATTTACGCCGGAAAGTACGGAAGGCTTTGAGGAAGAGAAAAGTGATGAGATGAAGGAACTGACATCAAAGAAGGTAAGTTAAAATGGATATAAATAGTACAGAAAAGAAACACGTCTTTATTGTTGGAAGCAAGGGGATTCCTGCACAATATGGCGGATTTGAAACTTTTGTTGAAAATCTCACAGCGCAAAAACAGTCGGACGAAATTATGTATCATGTATCATGCATGAATAATGATGAGAAGCATTTTGAGTATAATGAAGCAGATTGTTTTAATGTGAAATTACCACTGAAAGGTGCTCCGGGAAGAATTTTACATGTTTCTCGTGTCCTTGCAAAAGTAGAAAAGTGGAAGAAGAATAATCCAGAATGTAAGGCAATTGTATATATTTTGGGTTGTCGAATTGGACCATTATTAATACCTCATGCTAAGCGATTAAAAAGGTTTGGAATTACTATCATGGTAAATCCGGATGGCTTAGAGTGGAAACGAGATAAATGGAGTGCATGGCAGAAAAAGTTCCTTAAATATTGTGAGAAATGTTTGGTATGCCATTCGGATTTGGTGATATGTGATTCGAAGAATATCGAAAGTTATATTTGTGATGAATATCCTTCTATGCAGGGAAAGACAACTTTTATAGCATATGGTGCAGATGTTAAAGACTCTGTTTGTGAAGAGAAAATATTCGATGAATGGTTGAATAAACATAGTATTGCGAGAAATGATTATTATTTAATTGTAGGCCGTTTTGTGCCAGAGAATAATTATGAAACAATGATTTCGGAGTTTATTCGTAGTAAAACATCTAAGCCATTGATTATTATTTCTAATGTTGAAAAGAATGCTTTTTTTGACCAGCTAAGAGAAAAGACACATTTTGATCAGGATCAAAGAATTAAGTTTATTGGTACTGTATATGAGCAGGAATTATTAAAGAAGATACGTGAAAATGCATATGCTTATATTCATGGTCATGAAGTTGGAGGAACGAATCCTAGTTTGTTAGAAGCATTGGCTAGTACAAAAATCAATTTATTACTGAATGTAGGTTTTAATAAGGAAGTAGCTGAGAATTCTGCTTTATATTGGAGTAAGGAAGCGAGAAATTTGTCGGCATTAATTGAACAAGTGGATTCGATTGAACAAGTTCAAATCGAGACGTTGGGAAGTAAGACAAAACAGAGAATTGTTGATGCATATAGCTGGGACAACATAGTCAATCAATATGAAAGTATTTTCTTATAAAATGGAGAAGTTTGAAAGAAAATTTCAACCTTGAACTTGTGCCTCAAATAAACAAGCAAGCTTGTTCGCAGGAGGCATTAGGAGGCAAATTATGAAAATTTTATTTCTATCAAATAGCTTTGGTGCACTTGCAAATTTTAGATATGAGTTAATTGAAAATTTATGCGCAGATAAAAATAATGAGTTATACTTGGCGTTTCCTTTTGGGGAAGATACAAAGAAGTTGGATTCTTTTAATCTAAAGTATATTGATACGCAAATGACACAAAAAGGAAAGAATCCTTTGAGTGATTTTGGATTATATTTGAGATATGAAAAAATAATAAGTGATATAAAACCTAATATAATTCTGTCATACACTATTAAACCTAATATTTACGGAGCATTCGCTGCAAAGAAAAATAGGATTCCTATTATAATTAGTATAACTGGATTGGGAACTGCGTTAGAGTATCCAGGTATATTGCAAAAGATTACTACTTTTTTATATAAGATGGCATCAAAATGTGCAAGTATTGTTTATTTTCAAAATTATGATAATAATCAATTTTTCATCAAACATGGGATAAGAATGAAAGCGTCGGCGTTAGTTCCGGGGTCAGGAGTTAATTTGAATAAATTTAAAGTTTTACCATACCCAGATGGCGATGAAGTTCATTTTGTAATGATTACAAGAGTTTTGAAGCAAAAAGGTATTGATGAATATATTGAAGCGGCAAGGTATATACGCAAGAAATATCCAAATTCTTTTTTTCATGTAATAGGTGGATGTATAGATGAGAACTATTTATCTGTATTATTGGAAGAACAGAATAATGGAACTATTATATATGAAGGAGAGCAGAGCGATATAATAAAATTTCATACAATTAGCAGTTGTACGATACATCCTTCCTATTATCCAGAGGGCATGAGTAATGTCCTTTTGGAGAGTGGTGCCTGCGGAAGACCTATAATTACTACTGATCGTAGTGGTTGTAGAGAAGCAATTGAAGATGGGGTAAATGGGTATATATGCAAACAACAAGATAGTAAAGATTTAATCTGTCAAATTGAGAAGTTTCTTTCTTTGTCGAAGGAACAGAGAAAGGAAATGGGATTAGCAGGTAGACGGAAGATTGAAAAAGAATTTGATCGTGAGATAGTAGTTAAACATTATATTGATTCAATTAATAAATATAAAATATGATAAAGATGTATTCCTTTTTGTTTGCTGTATGTATTGTACTTTGAAAGAAAAGGTGATGCATTAGCGTTTTTAGTAGAGTATTGTGATATGGTTGATTGTGTTATGAATACGGCAAAGAGGAGAAATTTTTATGAATGTCATCTATGTAGATTATACTCATTCTACGCCACTAAAAGGGGTAAAAGTACATGGTGGGGCTAATTATACCAAAACAGTTATTTTAGATTTTGTGGATTACTTAAAAAGGAACAAGATTAATAGAGAAATTGTTTTGTTATGGCCAAGGGATTATGAGTCTTCATCGATAGTGGAGCGTAGTATTTTTGATAACCAGATGATAACCATCCAAATGGTGTCAGAGTCAATAGAAAAGCTGAATTATGAAGAAAATTCAATTATATATTTACCATTGTTAGGTGTAAAAGAATTCGGATTAATAAAAAAGTTAAAAGACAAAGGGCTTAAAGTTGCTCTTACAGTACATGGATTGAGATTATTAGATACCCAATATGATTCATATGATAAATACTATGTTTCAGAGTTAAAAAATAAACTGCGTTGTAAGTTTAATGACTTAGCGTTGGGGCTAAGAAAAGCGGTATATAAGCACAGAATTGGTAAGTATTTATCTTATGCGGATGTTGTTTTTACTGTGTCAAATTACTCGATGTCTGGATTGGCTAAATATGCGAAAATTAAAAATTTAATTTTACAATACGAAAATATATTGCCAATTGCGAAAGCTGACTTAAAAACAATAGAAAAATACAAGAATTTACCATTTATTCTCTTTGTTAGTGGTAATAGAACAGAGAAAAACTTGGCAAGAACTTTGGATGCATATAAGCAGTATGTTACCCAAAATAAGAATCCTTTGTGTCTTTTTATTGTGGGCACAAATAAAAAGATACAGGATTGTCTTATTAAAGGGTTGGATATTGTTGAACTTATTGAAAAAGGGCAAATAGTCTTTTTTGATTATATTACAGATGAAGAATTATCTGGTTTATATGAGTGTGCATCATTTTTATTATATACTTCAAAAAGTGAAGGCTTTGGTCTTCCTGCTTTAGAAGCTGCTAAACATAATTGTCCTACCGTGGCTGCTTATGGAACTTCAATTCCAGAAGTGCTGGGGGAAGGATGCATCTATGTTGATCCATATTCGGTTGAATCTATTTGCAACGGTATTGTGATGATGGCGGATGATGTTATTAATCAAAGATATAAATTAAGGTTGAAAGAGATACAGCCTGTAATTGCTATTCGTACTGAGATAAGTGTGGCAAATTTTTCCGAAACTTTATTAGATTTATAGTGAGTATTTAAAACATATAGATTGATTGTTAGGTGAGTATATTTAGAAAGGGAGTTTTCGTATGAAAGTTATAGCATTTTATTTGCCACAATATCATGATGATCCATTAAATAGTAAGTGGTGGGGAAAAGGATTTACAGAATGGACAAATGTAAAAAAGGCGAAACCATTATTTGAGAACCATTATCAACCACGAATTCCCGAGAATGGTAATTACTATAATTTACTTGATAATAATGCAACTTTTAAATGGCAAATTGAATTAGCAAAGAAATACGGTGTATATGGTTTTTGTTTTTATCATTATTGGTTTGACGGTACACTATTGCTGAATCAGCCTACAGAAGCATACCTTAATGATTCGAGTTTAGATTTTCCGTTTTGTATTTGCTGGGCTAATGAAAATTGGAAGAGGACATGGGGATCCAGTAGTGGGGAAACACTTATAGTGCAGCATTATGGGGATGAAACAATGTGGAAGGCACATTTTGACTATTTGCTTCCATTTTTTAAAGATCCCCGATATATCATGGATAGCAGTACTGGTATGCCATTGCTTGTGTTATACCGTCCGGATGTAATTCCTCGTTTAAATGAAATGTTGGATTATTGGAATGAATTAGCTAAAAAAGAAGGCTTAAAAGGCCTATGTTATGCTTACCAGCATGTATCATTTGATTTATGTAAAGATAAAGATGATAGTAGATTTACGTATAACATTGAGTACCAGCCACAATATGCTTTTTCAGAAATAAGAAATCAAAAGTTTAAAATATTAAAGCGCATTCGAAGAAATATGTTATCTTTTATAGAAAAGAAATTTTCTATTGATCTTCGAAGAGCAACGTCAACGCATACATTACAAGTAACTGATTATGATGATGTATGGCAGAGGATTTTGAGGAGAACGCCAGAATCGGATAAAAATATTCCAGGAGCATTTGTTGATTGGGATAATACGGTGAGAATGGAAAAAACAGGAAGTGTTTGTAATGGGGCTTCTCCGGAAAAGTTTGGTAAATATTTTTCTCAACAACTTGTTAGGGCTAAAGAAGTATATAAAAAGGACATGATTTTTATTTTTGCTTGGAATGAGTGGGGAGAGAGTGGTTATTTAGAACCGGATGAAAAATATGGTTCACAGTATCTTGAGATGATTAAACAGGCCTTGCTTGAACAGAAGGAGTTTGAAGAATAAGTAATGAAAGTAAGTGTAGAAAAGATTCGAAATGTTTTTTGGATAGTAATCGCATTTTTAATGCTTTTTACTTATAACACAGCTACATACAATCTTATTCGAATACCACTGCCAGTAACTATAACATATCCTATTGAATTGGTTATTTTGCTTGTTATTTTTTTCGTAATGTTAAATGTTGGGCATGTTCGTGTAGATGTTTTGTTTATTTTGATGTTTTTTCGTACACTTCTATTTACAGTTGGGTTTTTAGTACATGAGAATTCAATTGATAATATTCCCCGATATTTGGCTGTGATACTTTGGCCATTGATATATAGTATTATGTGTGCAACACCTTTCGATGAAAAGAAAAAGGAAAATATACTTAAGTTTGCTGAATTGACGTGTTTGATTATATCAATTCAATCAATTATTTCTTCCTTAAGAGCATTAACGTCAGGAATGAATGTTGATTATGTAAAAAACTATATGCGTATTCCAATTGCGCCGTCCAATACGATTACTTGTTATCTTTTATTGATATTGCCATTTGTTTTTTTTCTGGAAGAGAAAAAGACAAGGAAATATTTGCTTACATTAGTGGCATTATTGGCAATTTTATTGACAAGATCAATGTCAGGAATTATGGTTTCCTTTATATTGGTTCTTTTTGCATTGAATGAACAGAAGAGATATAGAGTATTTAAAGCAGTAATAGTTATTATAGTTGCAATTGGGGCAGTGATGGTAATTAATAGTTATATGCCTACATTTTTTCAACGATATATAAATAGGTTTGTTGCATTATTGACAGGTGGTTCAGAGGTTGCTTTAAATGGGCGTATACAATTATATAGCCAAGGAGTGGAGTTAGCCAAAGACGTTTTTCCATGGGGCTATGGAGTTAGTTATATGTCTCATTTAAATGATAATCTGGTTCATAATTGGATAATAGAGACTTTTTTGCAAGAAGGATTATTAAATTTTATTTTAGTAATCAGCATTTTTGTAATTTGTTTTACTAGATTATATGTAAATAGAAAAAATATAGTTTGTAAAAGTGCGTTGATTTCACTAATATTGGTGTTGATTCAGGCGATGGTAGAGCCGAGTATTACTGCTTTTACATTTGATTTCTTTTTTATTACATTTGTCTCGGTTGGTCTAAATTGTTGTGGTTATAAGCACTATTCGAATGTGAGAAAATATGAATAAAGCATTAAGTAAAGGTATAATAAGAATTCTTGTTATTAATATAATTAATCTTTTATTTAATTTAATAAGTAATTTTGTTATACCAAAATATTTATCGGTAGATACCTATGCAGATCTTAAAACATATCAGTTGTATGTGAACTATCTGGGGCTTTTGCACTTAGGTTTTATAGATAGTTTATACTTAAAATATGGCGGAAAAAAATATGAAGAGATTAATAGTGATACTTTCAAAAAGGAAATAGCAGTTTTTCGAGCTTTTCAAGGTATTGTTTCTATCCTGATTCTTTTGTTTGCTATTTTTATACGTGATTATATATTAGTTTTTGTAGCATTATCTCTTCTTCCATATAATATGTTTGGTGGATTTAAGATATTATATCAGGCAATAGGTGAGTTTAAGGCATATAGTAGAATTATGGGTATGAATACGATTGCACTTTTTTGTGTAAATATGTCACTCATATTTGTTGTGAAAACAGATAATTATGCTATCTATTTATTGGGAAATTTGATTATTGATGTGTTACTTTGGGGGGCTTTAGAAACATATAATGCAAAAATAATTGGAAAAAGTAGTGTTGTACAATTCTTTCTGTTTGATGTAAGAATTTTTGTACAGAATGTTAAAAATGGGATATTGTTAATGCTAGGAAATTTTATTTCTTTGCTATTAACGGGAATAGACAGATGTTTTGTGAAGCTGCTCTTAACAAATCTTGATTTTGCACAATATAGCTTTGCTGTAAGTATTGAAAATTTTATAAATTTTGCAGTTACCCCGGTTACATCAACACTATATAATTATTTTTGCTATCCGCATGAAAATTCTGAATTTAGCCGTATAAAGAAATATATTTTGATGTTCTCAAGTTTAATAATTGCATGTGCTTTTCCAGCAAAGTTTATTTTAGAACATTATTTATTTTCTTATGTGGATGCAACAAAAGTAGTATTTCTTCTATTTGCATCGCAATTGTTTTTTATAGTAATAAAAAGTATATATGTAAATGCCTACAAAGCTGAAAAAAGGCAAAAGGTGTACTTTGTTAAAATGAGTGCAGTAATCATTGTTGGTATTATATTAAATGTTATATGTTATATAATTATGGGAACAAAAGAAGCTTTTGCTTTAGGAACCTTGCTCTCTGCTGTTATTTGGTATATTTTATGTCAACCAGATTTTGCCCATTTTAAGATGACAGTAAAAGAAAATATCTATGTGTTTATAGTTTTATTGTGTTTCTTGTATAGTGGCTTTATGTTGAACTCTGTGGCGGGGCTTTTGGTTTACATTACAGCAGTGCTTTTGCTCGACTTTCTATTCATGAAAGAAGAGCTATTTATATTATATGGGATGATATACAAGAAAGTTAAGAATGTCTTGTCTAAGAAGGCTTAAATGATTGGAAGATTTTGAGGAGATAAGAATTAAGAATGAATGGGCTCAAGAGCCTAGCCGTTCTTATGCAATTTAACCATATCCTGCTTCGTATGCTGCAAGTTTAGCGACAGCCTCATCCCATTCAGCAACCACCTCGTCCCACTCACGGATTTTCTCTTGCAAGATAAGTTGTCCGCCTATACGTGATTGTATATAAAGTTTCTGAGCATCAATCTATAACATATTGTAGATAGATTGTGCACAATCAGCGAAAACATCTTCTTTTAGAGCTAGCATGTTCAAATCCTATCAAGTGACGGCTATGAAGAAGCGAGCCCAGAAGTATATTATACCAGAGTTATCTTCTTCGGTTGCCAGATGTGTCGGATTAAAATTCAGCATGTATATCTTCGAATATAATGTATATTATGATATAATAGAGAATGCAAGGAGATAGGTAGTTTTTACCTATCTCCTTTAAACTAATCATTTTTTTCCGTAATGTAAAAAGCCCTATCAGCGAAAGTTCTGATAGGACTCAGTAAGCTTTGAATATTTATTTAATTATTAAGTGCTCATCCTTTAGTGTTCAAAGGCTTTCTCCAAAGCCAGGAATTCTTCTTCGGAGAGGTTTAGGTGACTGCATGCTCTAGTTAAAGAAATCTCTTTGTCACGAAACATTTGTATAATAAGAGTTCGCTGGCCTTCAGCAATGCCTTGAGAGATACCTTCGTTCTTGATTTCCTGCATGATTTCACACATTTCGCTCACTCCTTCCTGGTCTTCTTTAAAATATCGTTTCCTGCGTGACGTGGCAGGGAAGTTAACATCGTCGTAAGCATCGTCCTTCGTAAAGATGGTCATAAGCTGGGATGCCGGAGAACCATCCTTGATGCGGGCGTTGACGTAGATTTCAGAAAGACCATTGTCCACCACATCTCCAGTCTCACGTATCACCCGGTTGATATGGTACACTGTTTTGCCTTTCTTGAGAAAGTCGCTCTTGCTGATGTAGATGGTACATAGGTTGGGGACGTTCTCAAATTTACTTCCCGGGTCAGTGATGTTAGCAGTAACGCAGGAAGCATTATAGCGAACTCTCCGCTGGTGATTATCATCATTTGCTTTCTGGATTTCCACGGTGAAATGGTGGCCGTTTTCGTCGATGCATCTGGCGTCGAGGATTACGGAACGTCCCTGCAGATTCTTGATAGAATCCTGAGGTTTTAGCTCGGCAACCTTTATTTGGGGATTGTCTAGAATGATTCTGATGATTTCCTGACAGAACTCGATATCTTCTGCCATCTTTTTGAAGAAATCATCATCAATAGGATTTAACTTGCGAGCACGTGCTGCGTACTCTTCACATTTCATAAATACTCCTTTCCTTGGAGT
>F42_Fallow_Deer__coassemble_314_pt1 | contig 67361 bp, 60 predicted proteins | sample F42_Fallow_Deer__metabat2_low_PE_003 | metagenome-assembled genome bin F42_Fallow_Deer
ACAATAAGCAGACCGCAACCATCAACGTAGAGCTCTTTGGTAGAGAGACACCTGTTGAAATTAGCTTCGCTGAAGTAAGAAAGCTTTAAATTTTAAGTGATATTTTCCCGGAGTAATCCGGTAAGATATAAAGGCAACACAAAAAGGAGCCGATAAGTTAAGCGGTTCCCGTGGGAGCAAGGGAGAGCCCTTGCGCCGAATTACCACATTATAGGAGGTGCCACAATGGCAAAGAAAGTAACAGGATACATTAAATTACAGATCCCAGCTGGTAAAGCTACACCAGCTCCACCAGTAGGTCCTGCACTTGGACAGCATGGTGTAAACATCGTTGAATTTACAAAGCAGTTCAACGCTAGAACACAGGATAAGGGTGATACCATCATCCCTGTTGTTATTACTGTATATGCAGATAGAAGCTTTAGTTTCATCACAAAGACTCCTCCTGCAGCAGTTCTTTTAAAGAAGGCATGTAACATTAAGTCTGGTTCAGGTGCTCCTAACAAGACTAAGGTTGCTACCATCTCTAAAGCAAAGGTTCAGGAAATCGCTGAGTTAAAGATGCCTGATTTAAATGCTGCAAGCTTAGAGGCTGCTATGAGCATGATCGCTGGTACAGCACGTTCTATGGGTATTACTGTAGAAGACTAATACTCACAACTGTTAATAATTTGGGAGACAATCGGGAGTGATTGTCGCTAGAACCTAGGAGGTAATTTATAATGAAACATGGTAAGAAATATACCGAAGCTGCTAAGTTAGTAGACAGAGCAACTTTATATGAAGCAAACGATGCAATTGCACTTGTTAAGAAGACTGCAACTGCAAAATTCGATGAGACTATCGAAGCACACATCAGAACCGGTTGTGACGGACGTCATGCAGATCAGCAGATCCGTGGTGCTGTAGTTCTTCCTAACGGAACCGGTAAGACCGTTAAGGTTTTAGTTATCGCTAAGGGTGCTAAGCTTGATGAAGCTTTAGCAGCTGGTGCTGATCACGTTGGTGGTGAAGAGTTAGTTCCAAAGATTCAGAACGAAGGTTGGTTAGATTTCGACGTAGTAGTAGCTACTCCAGATATGATGGGTGTAGTTGGTCGTCTTGGTAAGGTTTTAGGTCCTAAGGGCTTAATGCCAAACCCTAAGGCTGGTACCGTTACTATGGACGTTGCTAAGGCTATCGCTGATATCAAGGCTGGTAAGATTGAGTACAGACTTGACAAGACCAACATCGTGCATGTTCCTCTTGGAAAGGCATCTTTCTCTGAGGAAGCTCTTGAAGAGAACTTCAAGACTCTTATGGATGCAATCATGAAGGCTAAGCCAAGTGCTGTTAAGGGTGCTTACTTAAAGAGCATCACTTTAACTTCTACTATGGGCCCTGGCGTTAAGGTTTCTACCGCTAAGTTTGTATAAGATTTAGTAAAGTGATTTATAAGGAGCTGTTGCGAAAGCGACAGCTCCTTATTGTGTTTGGAGTGATTTTGCGGTATCATGTTCAGTATGGAAAAAGTTTGGAATTTATATCAGGACAAAAAAAGAATAATGTTACCTGTACTGGGAGCCTTGGTGGTCAGCTTTATTGGCTTTATTTATGTTCTCCTGGGCGAGGGGAGCTATGTGGAAGTTCATGACCAGTTGGATGGGGAGATTCTGAATTACATCTATCAGGCAAAATATTTGTTTCAGGGAGATGTGATTCCTGAATTTATGAATGGTATGGACAAGGCCGCTATGACACCACCGGCTCCTTTAGCGGTACTGCTTTATAAGGTTTTGCCGCCTTTTGCTGCGTATGTGACCGTGCAGTGGGTGATTGTGCTGGTGGGCTTTTGGGGAATGTATTATTTATGCAGGTATTTCAAGCTGCCGGAAGAAATAAACTTTTTTGTTGGTGTGCTGTTTGCATATATGCCATTTTATCCTGTATATGGTCTTGCAGCGTTGGGACAGCCTATGCTGGTGCTTTGTTATCTGCAATGGATAAGGGGGGAGAAAAAAGCAGCAGCCCTGCTGGGAATCTGCTTTTATGGTTTGATGTCTTCACTGACCTTGGTGGGATTTGTATGGCTGGTACTCGGAGGACTTCATGGAGTGTGTCTTCTCTTTTGCAGGAAATGGAGGTCTGCCGGTAAAAACATACTTGCGTTATTGACCCTTTTATTTACTTATATTATGACGAATCTGGATTTGCTGAGAAGTGTGCTTGGTAAGAGCTTTGTCACTCATAGGGAAGAGATGGTATTGCAGCCTACGGAGGATTTGCAGGAGAAATTTGAGGAATTATTGTTTCGAGGCGGCTCCTATTCCAAGACCTACGCCTTGTTGGTAGTTTTTGCGGCGATACTGATTGTTGGTATAGGATTGATTCGTAAGAATAAAGAAAGTACTTTACGGTCAAAACGACTGGGTGCGTTGCTTCTGGGGAATATCGTACTTACAATATGGGCGGTGCTGTGGAATGCAGAGGTGGTGGTGAAGCTCCGCGAGAAAATAGGGGGAATGATTGTTTATTTTCAGGCGGACAGAGTTTATTGGATTTTCCCATTTTTGTGGATGGTGGTGCTGGCGTTTACTTTGGAATTCCTCTATTATATGATAGGCAGATACAAGGATGTTCCGGTAAAAGCAGTTTTGACGGCAATCATTATCGTGCTGATGGCGTATCATGGAGGGTCCATATTGCGGGATAGTACCATGAATAAGAATATTCGCCTTCTGCTGGTAGACGGATATGAGCAGGTGACTTGGGAAAGCATCTATATGGAGGATGTGTTTGATGAGATTGAAAAAGTGATTTCTCCAGACAAGAGTTCTTATAGTGTGGTCAGTCTGGGAATCTATCCTTCGGTTGCTCTTTATAATGGATTTACCTGTGCGGATGGCTATTCCAATAATTATGACGTGGAATATAAGCATAAGTTCCGGGAAATAATGTCGCCGGAGCTGGAAAAAAGTACTCAGGTGCGACACTATTTTGACAGATGGGGAAACCGGTGTTATCTGGCAACTGCTCAGCGAGGCTATGATGCGATGGTAAAGAAGGGAAGTGGGTTTGTGTATAAAACGCCTTCTTACAGCTTTAGCGATATGGAGAGGTTGAATATCCGGTATCTTTTTGCGGCGGCACCGGTGGAGGGAGCTGAATATGAGAAAATGCTGGTAGAGGGAAGTCCCTTTTCTTCGGAAAGCTCTTATTATGAAGTTTATGTCTACGACTTGAGTAGAAGATAATTTCAGAATCAAAAGTTCTAAAAAAATATTAAAAGGAGTTGACAAACAGATAAGGATGTGATATCTTATCTGAGGTTATAAAACCGCGCCGAAGACAGCAGGTACTAAAGGCTTCTGCAAGGATATGTAGAGTCTGAAGGTGTAAGCTCCGTATAGGACGCCTACCGAGGAGAGAGAGTTTAATGTATGAATTTTCACGCCTTCCTGTCTTTGATGGGGAGGCTCTTTTTATAGAGTAACTCCTTTCGGCAAGAAAATCTAAAAGGAGGTAAAGAAAGATGGCAAAGATCGAATTAAAGCAGCCTGTAGTTGCAGAGATTTCTGAAGGTATCAAGGATGCGAAGTCCGTAGTTTTAGTTGACTATCGTGGACTTACTGTTGAGCAGGATACTGAGTTACGTAGACAGTTACGTACAGCAGGAGTTTCTTACAAGGTTTACAAGAACACCATGATGAACTTCGCGTTCAAGGGTACTGATTTCGAACAGCTTGCTCCTTATTTAAACGGACCTAGCGCAATGGCATACTCTACTGAAGATGCTACCGCTCCTGCTAGAGTATTAGCAGAGTTCGCTAAGAAGGCTGATAAGCTTGAAATCAAGGCTGGTGTTGTGGAAGGAACTGCTTACGACGCTAAGGGTATGCAGGCAATCGCTTCTATCCCTTCAAGAGAGGTTCTCATTTCCAGATTACTTGGTTCTATGCAGAGTCCTATCACCAACTTCGCTCGCGTCATGAATCAGTTAGCAGAAAAAGGCGGTGCTGCAGCATGTGCAGCAGAAGCTCCGGCAGCTGAGGAAGTAGCAGCAGACGCAGAGTAATACAAAGCGTATTATTCGTAACAAACAATTAATATTATAATATTTATGGAGGAAATTAAAAATGGCTAAATTAACAGCACAGGAATTAATCGACGCTATCAAAGAGTTAAGCGTATTAGAGTTAAATGATCTCGTAAAAGCATGCGAGGAAGAGTTCGGCGTATCTGCAGCAGCAGGCGTTGTAGTTGCAGCAGCAGGTCCTGCTGAAGCAGCAGAAGAGAAGACTGAGTTCGACGTTGAGTTAACCGAGGCAGGTGCTGAGAAGGTTAAGGTTATCAAGGTTGTTCGTGAGATCACCGGTCTTGGCTTAAAGGAAGCTAAGGACGCTGTAGATGGTGCTCCTAAGGTTCTTAAGGAAGCTGCATCTAAGGAAGAAGCTGAAGAAATCAAGAAGAAACTTGAAGAAGTTGGCGCAAAGGTTACTCTTAAATAGTCGTGACTATTCAAGTGACTGCGTAACAGCAAATAATAACGGTCCACATGCTAGCATGATGGGCCGTTTATTTTTTGATGTTACATTGGCGTGTGTAACACGCTCTATTTTTCTATTCATTCTATTATTTCAAATTTCTGGAAAAATCAAACAAATCCCTATTGACTTTATTGACAAGCCTGTGATATCATGGATGGTGCACTATTGTGGTGTGTTATGCTTATTAAAAGACTAGTATATAGTAATTGACCGACAAAATAAGCTTAAATTTGAAAGAACGGGGTGAAATGTCAATGGAAAAAAACAGAATACGTCCTATTGCAAACAGCAAGAATATGCGTATGAGTTATCAGAGACAAAAAGAGGTTTTGGAGATGCCCAACCTGATTGAAGTTCAGAAGGACTCCTATCAGTGGTTTTTAGACGAAGGCTTAAAGGAAGTTTTCGCAGATATTTCTCCAATCGCAGATTACAGCGGAGCTCTTAGTCTCGAATTTGTAGACTTCGAATTATGCGAAGGCGACGTGAAGTATTCTATTGAAGAGTGCAAAGAGAGAGATGCTACATATGCAGCACCGCTCAAGGTAAAGGTTCGTCTTTACAATAAGGAGAAGGAAGAAATCAGTGAGCATGAAATCTTTATGGGTGACCTGCCTCTGATGACTAAGACCGGTACATTCGTTATTAACGGCGCAGAGCGTGTAATCGTTAGCCAGTTAGTACGTTCTCCGGGTATCTACTATGCAATTGGTCATGACAAAATCGGTAAGAGATTATTCTCCTCAACCGTTATTCCTAACCGTGGTGCATGGTTAGAGTATGAGACCGATTCCAATGATGTTTTCTGGGTTCGTGTAGATAGAACTAGAAAGGTTCCCATTACTGTTCTCATTCGTGCACTTGGCGTAGGTACCAATGACGAAATCAGAGAGATTTTTGGTGAGGAGCCAAAGATTGAAGCCAGCTTCGGAAAGGACACTGCTGAGAATTATCAGGAGGGTCTATTAGAGTTATACAAAAAAATCCGTCCGGGCGAGCCTCTCAGTGTAGAAAGTGCAGAGAGCTTAATAGGTGCCATGTTCTTCGATCCCCGTAGATATGATTTGGCAAAAGTCGGTAGATATAAATTCAATAAAAAGCTTGCATTAAAGAACAGAATCAGACATCAGAATTTAGCTGCTGATGTAGTAGATCCTGCCACCGGTGAGGTTTTGGCCACTGCTGGAACCAAGGTGACCGCAGAGCTTGCTGATACTATCCAGAATGCAGCGGTTCCTTTCGTATATATTCAGACTGAGGAGAGAAATATTAAGGTTCTTTCCAATATGATGGTTGACATTACTAATTTTGTTGACTTAAATCCAGCTGATTATGGTATTCATGAGCTTGTTTACTATCCTTTACTTGCTCAGATTCTGGAGGAGTTTGCAGATGATCCTGAGGCTCTTGCAGAGGCAATCAAGAAGAATGTACAGGAATTAGTTCCAAAGCACATTACTAAAGAAGATATCTTCGCTTCCATTAACTACAATATGCACTTAGAGGCTGGCCTTGGTAACGATGATGATATCGACCACTTAGGTAACAGACGTATCCGTGCAGTTGGTGAGCTGTTACAGAATCAGTATCGTATCGGTTTATCCAGAATGGAGAGAGTGGTACGTGAGCGTATGACCACCCATGATGCAGAGGAAATTTCTCCGCAGTCATTGATTAACATTAAGCCTGTAACTGCTGCTGTTAAGGAGTTCTTCGGTTCTTCCCAGCTGTCACAGTTCATGGATCAGAACAACCCTCTTGGTGAGCTTACTCATAAGAGACGTTTATCCGCACTTGGTCCTGGTGGTCTTTCCAGAGATAGAGCCGGATTCGAGGTTCGAGACGTTCATTATTCACACTATGGTAGAATGTGTCCTATTGAGACACCCGAAGGTCCTAACATCGGTCTGATTAACTCACTGGCATCCTATGCAAGAATCAACGAATATGGCTTCGTAGAGGCTCCATATCGTAAGATTGATAAAACTGACCCTGCAAATCCTCGTGTAACTGACGAAGTTGTTTACATGACTGCAGATGAAGAGGATAACTATCACGTAGCACAGGCGAACGAGCAGCTGGATGAGAATGGTTACTTTGTTCGTAACAGTGTATCTGGTCGTTATCGTGAAGAGACTCAGGAATATCCTAAGGCTATGTTCGATTATATGGACGTATCACCTAAGATGGTATTCTCCGTTGCTACAGCACTCATTCCTTTCTTACAGAATGACGATGCGAACCGTGCGCTGATGGGTTCCAACATGCAGCGTCAGGCTGTACCGCTTCTGTTTACCGATGCACCTGCTGTAGGTACCGGTATGGAAGTAAAAGCAGCAGTTGACTCCGGTGTATGTGTAGTTGCACCTAAGTCAGGTACTGTGGATTATGTATCCTCTAATCTCATCCGTATGACCTACGATGATGGTGAGAAGGCGGAGATTAAGCTTACCAAGTTTGCACGTTCTAACCAGTCTAACTGCTATAACCAGAAGCCTATCGTCTTCAAGGGTGAGCATGTAAATGCAGGACAGGTAATTGCTGATGGTCCTTCTACTCATGAAGGTGAGCTTGCTCTTGGTAAGAACCCTCTTATCGGTTTCATGACCTGGGAAGGTTACAACTACGAGGATGCGGTTTTATTAAGTGAAAGATTAGTTCAGGAAGATGTTTATACATCTATCCATATTGAAGAATACGAAGCAGAAGCACGTGACACCAAATTAGGACCGGAAGAGATTACCCGTGACGTTCCTGGCGTTGGTGAAGATGCGTTGAAGGATCTGGATGACAGAGGTATTATCCGTGTTGGTGCTGAGGTTCGTGCAGGCGATATCTTAGTTGGTAAGGTTACTCCTAAGGGAGAGACCGAGCTTACCGCAGAAGAGAGACTCCTTAGAGCAATTTTCGGTGAGAAGGCTAGAGAGGTAAGAGATACTTCCCTTAAGGTTCCTCACGGTGAGTATGGTATTGTCGTAGATGCTAAGGTATTTACCAGAGAAAACAGCGATGAGCTTTCTCCTGGTGTAAACATGGCAGTTCGTATTTATATTGCACAGAAGAGAAAGATTTCCGTTGGTGATAAGATGGCGGGTCGTCATGGTAACAAGGGTGTAGTTTCCCGTGTATTACCTGTAGAAGATATGCCTTATTTACCAAATGGCCGTCCTTTGGATATCGTGCTTAACCCGCTGGGCGTACCTTCCCGTATGAACATCGGACAGGTACTTGAGATTCACCTCTCACTTGCTGCTAAGGCTCTTGGCTTTAATGTAGCAACCCCTGTATTCGATGGTGCAAACGAGAACGATATTATGGACACTCTTGATTTGGCTAACGACTACGTTAACCTTTCCTGGGAGGAATTCGAAGCTAAGCATGGCGGAGAGCTACTTCCGGAAGTATTACAGTATTTATCAGATAATCGTGACCATAGAGAGCTTTGGAAGGGCGTTCCGATCTCAAGAGATGGTAAGGTTCGCTTGCGTGACGGTAGAACAGGTGAGTATTTCGACAGCCCTGTAACCATCGGTCACATGCATTACTTGAAGCTCCATCACTTAGTAGATGATAAGATTCATGCTCGTTCAACCGGCCCGTACTCCTTAGTTACCCAGCAGCCTCTGGGTGGTAAGGCTCAGTTCGGTGGACAGCGTTTCGGTGAGATGGAAGTTTGGGCGTTAGAGGCATATGGTGCTTCTTACACCTTACAGGAAATCCTTACCGTGAAGTCCGATGACGTTGTGGGACGTGTGAAGACTTATGAAGCAATCATCAAGGGTGATAACATTCCTGAGCCTAGCATTCCTGAGTCATTCAAGGTTATGCTGAAGGAATTACAGGCACTTGGTTTAGACGTAAGAGTACTTCGTGAGGATAACACAGAAGTAGAAATCATGGAAACCATCGATTATGGCGATACCGATTATCGCTATGAGATGGAAGGAGACCGCAAGTATTCTGATTACAATGAGAATCTTGGAGAAGCTGGTTTCCAGGCACAGGAATTCGACGAAAGCGGCGAATTGGTTGAGGCAGAGGATGATTTCGCAGGTGAAGATGACTTCGAAGAATCATACGATGATTTCGACGGTGACGATCAGTTCTAGCCAGTTGTTTTAAAAATAGAGAAAAGGAGTGCCATAAATGTCAGAACAAATAGTGAATGAAACATATCAGCCAACGACATTTGCTGCTATTAAGATTGGTCTTGCTTCTCCTGAGAAGATTATTGACTGGTCTTATGGTGAGGTTACTAAGCCTGAAACAATCAACTACAGAACCTTAAAGCCGGAAAGAGACGGTTTATTCTGTGAGAAGATTTTCGGACCTAGCAAGGACTGGGAGTGTCATTGTGGTAAATATAAGAAAATCAGATATAAAGGCGTTGTCTGTGATCGTTGTGGTGTAGAAGTTACGAAATCCAGCGTTCGTAGAGAGCGTATGGGACGTATCGAGCTTGCAGCTCCGGTGTCCCACATCTGGTATTTCAAGGGTATCCCTAGCCGTATGGGATTAATCCTGGATCTTTCGCCAAGAGTACTTGAGAAGGTATTATACTTTGCTTCCTATATTGTATTAGATGCAGGGGAAACAAATCTTGAGTACAAGCAGGTATTGTCTGAGAGAGAGTATCAGGATGCAAGAGAGACATGGGGCAATAAGTTCCGTGTTGGTATGGGTGCAGAGGCAATCAAGGAGCTTTTACAGAGCATCGACCTTGACAAAGAGGGCGATGAGCTGAAGGCTGAGCTTCAGGACGCAACAGGCCAGAAGCGTGCACGTATTATTAAGAGAGTAGAAGTTATCGAAGCATTCCGTGCTTCCGGCAACAAGCCTGAGTGGATGGTGATGGATGTTATTCCTGTTATCCCTCCTGATCTTCGTCCAATGGTTCAGTTAGACGGTGGTCGTTTTGCAACTTCTGACTTAAATGACTTGTATAGAAGAATCATTAACAGAAATAATCGTCTGAAAAGATTATTAGAGCTGGGTGCTCCAGATATCATCGTTCGTAACGAGAAGCGTATGCTTCAGGAAGCTGTTGATGCACTGATTGATAATGGCAGACGTGGTCGTCCTGTAACCGGACCTGGTAACAGAGCATTGAAGTCTTTATCTGATATGCTGAAGGGTAAGAGCGGACGTTTCCGTCAGAACTTGCTTGGTAAGCGTGTAGACTATTCTGGACGTTCCGTAATCGTCGTTGGACCGGAGCTTAAGATTTACCAGTGTGGTCTTCCTAAGGAAATGGCTATTGAGCTCTTCAAGCCTTTCGTTATGAAGGAGCTTGTTGCAAAGGGCATCAGCCAGAATATTAAGAATGCTAAGAAGCTTGTAGAAAGATTAGATACTCAGGTTTGGGACGTTCTCGAAGATGTTATTAAGGAACATCCGGTTATGTTAAACCGTGCTCCTACTCTTCACAGACTTGGTATTCAGGCATTCGAGCCAATCCTTGTAGAGGGTAAGGCAATTAAGCTTCATCCACTTGTATGTACCGCATTCAACGCCGACTTCGACGGTGACCAGATGGCGGTTCACCTTCCATTATCTGTGGAAGCACAGGCAGAGTGCCGTTTCTTACTGCTCTCTCCTAATAACCTACTGAAGCCTTCTGATGGTGGACCCGTAGCCGTTCCTTCACAGGATATGGTTCTTGGTATCTACTACCTGACTCAGGAGAGACCTGGCGCAGCTGGTGAAGGTAAGTTCTTCAAGAATGTAAACGAAGCAATCCTTGCTTATGAGAACCAGGTAATTACTCTTCACAGCAGAATCAAGGTTCGTATGACCAAGACTCTGGCTGATGGCAGCGTTGTTACCGATAACGTAGAATCTACTATGGGACGCTTTATCTTCAACGAAATCCTTCCTCAGGATTTAGGATTTGTTGACAGAAGCGTAGAAGGCAATGAATTAAAGCTGGAAGTTGATTTCCACGTTGGTAAGAAGGGCTTAAAGCAGATTCTTGAAAAAGTAATTAATACTCATGGCGCATCTAAGACCGCAGAAGTATTGGATGACGTTAAGGCAATCGGTTACAAGTACTCTACCAGAGCAGCGATGACAGTATCTATTTCTGATATGACCGTGCCGGAGAAGAAGCCGGAGCTTCTTGCAGCAGCGCAGGCTACTGTAGATAAGATTGCAGCTAACTTCCGCCGCGGTCTTATCACTGAGGAAGAGCGTTATCGTGCAGTAGTTGAGACTTGGAATGAAACCGATAAAGAGTTAACAGAGACACTGCTTGCAGGTCTTGATAAATACAATAACATTTACATGATGGCTGACTCCGGTGCGCGTGGTTCTAACCAGCAGATTAAGCAGCTGGCAGGTATGCGTGGACTTATGGCAGATACTACCGGTCGTACCATCGAATTACCGATTAAGTCTAACTTCCGTGAAGGACTTGACGTACTGGAGTACTTCATGTCCGCACATGGTGCTCGTAAGGGTCTTTCCGATACCGCTCTTCGTACTGCGGACTCCGGATACCTTACCCGTCGAATGGTAGACGTTTCTCAGGAATTAATTATCCGTGAAGTGGACTGCGCAGTAGACCGTGCAGAGATTCCTGGTATGAGAGTGAAAGCTTTCATGGACGGTAAAGAGACAATTGAAAGCTTAAAGGATCGTATTACCGGTAGATATGCTTGTGAAGATATTTACGATAGAGACGGTAATCGTATCGTTAAGCATAATCATATGATTACTCCTAGCAGAGCTGCTAAGATTTTAAGTGTAGGTGTAGACGCTAAGGGTGAGCCAATTGAAGAAGTCAAGATTCGTACTATTTTAACCTGTCGTTCCCATGTGGGTATCTGTGCAAAGTGTTACGGTGCTAACATGGCAACCGGTGAAGCCGTTCAGGTAGGTGAAGCAGTTGGTATTATCGCTGCACAGTCTATCGGTGAGCCGGGTACACAGCTTACCATGAGAACCTTCCATACCGGTGGTGTAGCGGGTGACGATATTACACAGGGTCTTCCTCGTGTAGAGGAGCTTTTTGAGGCCAGAAAGCCTAAGGGACTTGCAATTATCGCTGAATTTGGTGGTAAGGTAGAAATCCGTGACACCAAGAAGAAGCGTGAGGTTGTTATTACCGATGCAGAGACCGGTGAGTCAAAGGCATACTTAATTCCTTACGGTTCACGTATTAAGGTTGTTGATGGTCAGATGTTAGAGGCTGGTGATGAGCTTACCGAAGGTAGTGTAAATCCTCACGATCTCCTTAAGATTAAGGGTATCCGTGCAGTTCAGGATTACATGCTCCGTGAAGTTCAGAGAGTATACCGTCTTCAGGGTGTAGATATCGCCGATAAGCATATCGAGGTGATTGTACGTCAGATGCTTAAGAAGGTTCGTATCGAAACCAACGGTGACAGCGAGTTCTTACCTGGTACCTTAGTTGATACTCTTGATTATGAAGATGGCAACGAAGCATTAATCGCAGAAGGTAAAGAGCCGGCAGATGGTAAGCAGGTACTTCTTGGTATTACCAAGGCTGCACTTGCAACCGATTCCTTCTTATCTGCTGCATCCTTCCAGGAGACCACCAAGGTTCTTACCGAGGCTGCAATCAAGGGCAAGGTTGATCCTCTTGTAGGTTTGAAGGAGAACGTAATCATTGGTAAGTTAATTCCTGCTGGTACTGGTATGAAGAGATACCGCGATACTAAGCTCAGCACTGACGAAGTTCTTGCAATGGACTTTGCAGATGATATGGAGTTGGATTTCTCCACCGATGAAGATGTTGAAGAAACGATAGAAGAAGTAGATACTACTGAAGAAGTAGTGGAAGCAACTGAAGAATAATTTTTTAGGCTGTTGCACATGTGTGCAGCAGCCTTTTTGCGTTATGGAAGTTATTCTTCGATTGTTATAAGATTATAGGTGTTTTCGTATTCCAGCTCTCCGGTAGTGATGACCTGCCAAGAAATAATTCGGTAGAAGGTATCTTCGGCAGTGGTAGGATAGAGAAGCTCTAACTTGACGGAGAGGCTCTGCAAGTCCGAAATTGGTATCAAATAGGACTTGGTGCGTCCCACAGTGGCAAAATATGCTTCTTCGTCTTCAGCCACGGAATAGACATTCTGAAGGGTCTTGTCGATGCTGGCAATATAGCGTTCTGCCTGATTGGCAGCTTCATAGTAATTCGCAGTACGGTCAGCTACCTTTCTGCTGAGCTTATAGTCAGCACTTGCACTGACGATGGAGAGCGTAGCAAAGGCGACAAGACATAAGATGATGAAAATGAGTAGGATAGAAGATGTTCCTACATTTACACGGAATTCTCGCTTTTTACTCATTGCTGCCCCTCCTTTCCGGTACATGGTGCGCAATCTGAAGAGAGTAAAGCTCCCTGGAAGAATTGTCATAGATTGCGATTTTACCATGGATAAGTCCGTTTTCATCCTCTGGAAAGAAGATAAGGGTGGAAAGATAGCCATTGTCATCAATGGTTAAGACGTTGTCTTCCAATATTCTGCTTTCTGGATAAAGAAAGTGCACTTGTACGATATCTCCATCGCAGGCAGTGTATATTTCTGCAAGATTCTGCGCCTGACTCACGGCATAGGTTAAATCTACCGTATCGTCACTGAGAGTGGCGGATTTCACAAAAAGGCGAATACACACAGTGCCTGCTAGTGAGAAAAATAAGAGCGCAATAATAAGTTCCATTAAAAAAAGTCCGGATTTGGAGTGCTTCAAAAGGGCACCTCCTTTTCTATGTATATACTAGTCACAGTGCGTGGATATGTACACGTGCTGCTCCTGCCCGGGGGCAAGAGTGAAATAAATCTTTAGGAGATTGTCAGAGATAAATTCCATATCCAGATGCGTAAGCTCCATAATGACATTGCCTGCATCTAAGGGATTGTCCCCGATATTGCTGTCCTGTTTCATAAAGAGCTCTCTTAGGTAGCCCTCATGATAATAGAGATAGGTTGCATAAGTTTCTCCCTGAATTTCCTGAGAAAAAACAAGAGCCTCAGTACCATACAATTCTCCCAATTCTATGGAGGTGGCTAAATCATTTTGACGGAATTTCTCCGCAAAATAGGAGCATGCCATACGGGAATCATAGTTGTCCGTCATATGGGAAATTGTTTGTTTGTAGATGTTTGCACCTAAAATAACAAGCACAAGAGCAGATAGTGTAAAAACACCAAAAAGTGCCAGAACAAACAGTACATCTACAATATGTGGTTTTTCATTCCTGTCGTTCATGGGCTAGTCTCCTAAATACAAAATTGTCACATCTGGAAAAATGTTGGAGCTAAATGGCTGATAGTCTATACGAAAAAGAGTCTTGTCGTAAGTCAAACCATAGTTTTCTTCGATATAATCCAGATTGGGAGGATAAATCCCTTCTACGGCATAGCATTGGGAGATACTACGGTGAAGAGCTGTTTCCAGACTTTCCTTCTGCTTGGTGAGGGTGGTATCACTGACGGAAGATACGCCGCTCACAAATAAGATGCCAATAATTAAGAATAAAAGTATGGGCAAAGCATAAATGGCTTTTTTTATTATTTCTCCGTGGGATTTTTCAAAGCGGTTCGTCATGGCGGCCTCCTATCCGATGCTGGACATAATGCCCATCAGTGGAAGGATTACAGACAACAGGATAAGGCCCACAATAACAGAGAGTATAATGACTAACGTTGGTTCCAGCACAGAGATAATGGACTGGAGTTTTTTATCCGTTTCTTTCTGATATTGATCGGCAATTTTGCGGAGAACTGCATCAATATTACCGCTTTTATAACCAACGGTGACCATGCGGGAGTGAAGGTTATTAAAGATACCGGAATTCACCAGAGCGTCGGAAAGGTTATCTCCCTTCTTCAAATCCTCTTTGCACTGGCGGATTTTTTTCTCCATATCGGTATTTCCCACAAGCTCTGCTACCATATCAAGGCTGGAAAAGGTATCGATACCGCTGCTCAAGGTCATTGCCATACCGCTGGCAAAACGCTGACAGGCAAATTTCTGCATAAAGCCCTTTGTTGCTGGGAAATGAGCCAGAAGCAGCAGTGCTTTTTCCTTCATCGCAGGGATGTTCAGGCTTCCGTATACCAGAATAAAGAGTACCACCAAAATAAATACTCCAATACCGGAATAACGGTTCAAGGCCTCTCCAAGCTTTAGCAAAGAGCCGGCAATACCAGTCATTTCACTGCCCAGTTCCGCAAAGACCTGATTAAAAATGGGCAGAACCTTTGTCATAAGAACAAAGATAACGAGAAACATCATAATAATCATAATCAGTGGATAAGTAATGGCACTTTTGATACTTTCCCGGATATTTTCTTCTTTTTCGTAGTAGTCTGCTAAAGAGGTAAGACAATCGTCCAGATTACCAGACTGCTCACCTAATTTAATCAGGTTAATACAATACCCTGGAAAGGCATCAGTGCGATGAAGTGCTTCGTAGAAAGGCTCCCCTTCTTTGCAGGTGGTGATGATCTGTTCGATAAGCTCACGGCCTTCCTGCGCCTTGGTGTCCGATAAAAGGATTTCCATGGCAGAAAAAGGTGTAATACCTGCCTGAATCAATAGTGCGGTCTGAGATAAAAATGTGGTTATCTCAGGTGCGGTCAGTTTTTTGTTCATGTTTGTCCCCTCGCTAATAGATGTATTTTACGGTGTAATTCGACCCATCACCGATAAATTTCTTAAGTTCCTTGTCTCCGGTGCTGGCACCGAAGGTGGGATCCATCAGACTCCAGCTTTCACCGTCAAATTCAATGATACCGTTAACCCATCCGATTTCATTTAAATAGACGCTGATCCATGCATGATATGCATCCCCGGCATAACCTACCTCAAGGCGGGTGGGAATGCGCTGGCTGCGCAGCATACTGGTCATTATGGCAGCATAATCAAGGCAGATTCCTTTACGAGCATCCAAAGATGCATCAATATCTGCAATATACCCGGTCAGATTACCGGATACGGCAGCAGCAGCCTTATCATGGTCATAGTCAATGTTTTCGATAATATAATTATATACTGCGGAAACAAAGGATAAATCCGTTTCTTCGTATTTCCTTAACTCGCTGGCAAGCAGAACGGATTTGGAATTTTCCGTATAGTTGCAGTACTGGCTTGGGCGAAGATAAGGTGTGAACTCGTCTGTAAGCGTAACATCTACAGAGGTAGTAAAGCAAGTAGAATATGAAGTATCTACAATATTTTCGTAAATTCCGATAGTGTAGCTGCCATTTCCGGCAGTTAACGGAAAGGCTTCATAGCTGCCACCGGAGATATCGTAGGTACACTTATAGTCATCCGGTCCTGTAAGGATTAATTTGACCTTGGGGCAGGTACCGGAGTAATTCACACATAGGTATCCATCCTGTATATTGGAAGTGTCGATAGTGACCACATCGTTGCCGCAGGAGGCTGTACCCGGTGCCTCCGGCAAAGGGACATAGGGTGGCGTGGCCTTATTATGGGTGTCTTCAGTCATTTCAGGGGCCGGTGAAGAGGTTTCCTTAATGAGGGTGGAAAGCTCCGGGACGCTGGCCTTGGGGAGTTCTATATTTCCGCAGCCACTCAGCCCCATAGTACATAATCCATATGAAATTAAGAGAGTAATCAACTTTTTCTTCATAAAAATCCTTTGTTATGGTCTCAATGCCTGAAATCTAGGAAATATTTACTAATATTATAAAATATTTTGTGGAAAATGAAAAGGGATATAGTACTTTGGGGAGAAAAAGTGAGTTAAAAAATATAACAATTTTGTTAGAAAATGAGCATTTGCTAAAAATGTGATAAACTGAAATTGTGTGTCGAAAATGGGGGAATGCAATGGGATTTGAGGAGAGCTATGGCGTCGATGGGAAGAGGTCATGATTGGATGATGAAGGGAGAAAAAAATCTATTGGTGGAAAGTATCACCAAGGATTATGAAATATGGCTCGCAGTTACAGGTGGGTTAATTCTGTTTTTTCTGGGGATTGCGGTAGTGCTTTTTTGGGAATGTGCCATCGGTGGAGGAAAAGGCAGGTAACGAAACTGGAGAATGTATAGGGAGTTGAAATGCTAGACTTCGTAGATATAGAAACATGATACTTTAATGATAAGAGGAGAATGAGGCATGTTAAGAGGGTTGATGAAAAGGTTACGAAAAACAGTGACAGTTCTTATGTGTGTACTGCTGGTAGTGGAAACTATCAATTGTGCAGGGATGGTTACGAATGCATCAGAGAGCGTCACACAGACCGTGTCTAACGGTGATGCACAGCAGTATGAAACCTATAAAGCAGGTTTATATCTGTTAAAGTCTGGATATACTCCTATGAATGAAGTGACAGGTACAGCTGTACATAATTATGATACTCAGGAATACGTATGTATTGGCTGGGCAATGTTTGAGCACAAATTTGATGAGAGTTATCTCACCTATGCTGAAGTTCCTGGAGTAATGGAAGATTTGTATAAGGTTGAAGATTTGATGGTGCAAGCCAAATATTTCTCAAGTGATGAATGTACTTATGATTGGAGAGCAGGAACAGTTTCCTATGTCGAAGGAGATACTCAGTATACTGTTAAAATTGGTGATATTAACTGGTATGTAATTAAGTATCCTCATGGTAAGGATAAGAATATCCATATCGATGGTGTAGTTACTTGGTCTGAGGCACCTGCACCGACAGCAACGCCAGTACCGACGCCAGAGCCGACAGCAACACCGGAACCGACAGTGAAGCCAACGGCAACACCGGAACCGACAGTGAAGCCAACAGCAACACCGGAGCCGACGGCAGAGCCAATGGTAGCACCAACGGCAACACCGGAACCGACGGCAGAGCCAACGGTAGCACCGACAATAACACCGGAGCCGACAGTGAAGCCAACAGCAACACCGGAACCGACGGCAGCACCAACAGCAACACCGGAACCGACGGCAGAGCCAACGGTAGCACCAACAGTGAAGCCAACGGCAACACCGGAACCGACAGTGAAGCCAACAGCAACGCCGGAACCGACAGTGAAGCCAACAGCAACGCCAGAACCGATGGTAGTTCCAACATCTACACCGGTTCCTACGATAGAACCAACCACAGCACCTGTAGTACCGACTGCGGCACCGACAAGTGTACCAACCACAGCACCTGTAGTACCGACAAGTGCACCAACCACAGCACCTGTAGAACCAACAGTAGCACCGACAAGTGTACCAACCACAGCACCTGTAGTACCGACAAGTGCACCAACCACAGCTTCTGTAGTTCCAGAAGTTGTTCCTGTAGAGCCTACAGTGACAGAGGCTCCTGGGGTAGAGCCGTCCCAGGCACCTGAGCCAACGAATGAACCGGGGGCAGGGGTGCCAGAAGAAACCGAGGCACCGATAGTCCATATTGAAGACGGTCAGGTTCCTTTGGCAGATTCACCGGAAGTGGTTGAGATTGAGGATGAACCAGTTGCTTTAGCTGAAGGAATCGGAGAGTGCTGGATTCATTGGTTGATTCTGATACTGACCCTGATTTATTTGGTTTATGAAGTGGCTCGGATTATTTACAGAGGTAATGTGATTAAAAAACTACAGGCTCAGGCAGAAGAAAAAAATACACAGGAATAGGAGGCATCGTACAATGAAATATGTTGATATTGCGGTAACAATTATTTTCATACTGGCATTAGTAGTTATATATTTCTTTTGGGGATGCAAATGGGATTTATATGCCACTATTCTTGCTGTACTGGTAATAATTGTAAGCCTGTTAATAGGTCATTCGCAAAACAAGAAAATCAAGGAATTCGAAGAAGACGAAGAGGAATAAAGAGAATGTCCCCCAGCTTTTCGCTGAGGGACATTTTTTGTAAAAAAAGTGCGAGAATGCTGATAGATTGAGGGAATTCTTGTAGTACTTTGTTATTGTAAAAGAAAAGGAATAACGCTATACTTGTTATAATAGGTGATATATAAGCTGATATCTCCTTTAATTAGATTGAAAATAGTACGGAGGAAGAAATGGTAGATACAATATTAAATAATTTCCATTTGGAGAAAATTTTTTGGATTATTAAGAAGAAACTTGCTTTTATTATCATTTTTGCTGTATTAGGTGGTTTGGCCGGAGGTGGCTTTGCATATTTAACCAACAGTAGTTATTATCAGGCCAGTATTTCTTTTTATGTGTATAGCCGTTCAGACTATCTTTACAGTAATTCCGTAAATATGTCCAGCTCAGATTTTACGCTGGCTAAGAATCTGGTGTCCAGTTATACCAGAGTTTTAAGAAGTAATACGGTATTGGATAAGGTGATTGAAGCTACCGGACTCCCATACACATCACAGCAGCTTGCATCTAATATTGGTTCCAGCACCATCGATGGAACTTCTATATTCTATGTGTATGTATATGATGCAGATCCGTATAATGCAATGGCTATTGCCAATGCTATTGCGGATATTGCACCGGATGAGATTTCCCGTATTGTAAAGACCGGTGGTGTGGAGGTTGTAGATTATGCACAGCTACCTACATCAGCAATATCATCTACCAATATGATTAAATTTCTGGCATTGGGCGTCGCTGGTGGTGGCGGTTTGTCAGCAGTGCTGTTCCTGTTCTTCGGTTTGCTGGATACCACGATACGAAGAAAGTATGAGTTACGTTTAATGTTTAATATTCCGTTCCTTGGAGAAGTGCCGGAAATGGTTGCACCAAACAAGAAGACGAAGGTGGAAATGATTCTTACCGGAGAAAGTCCATTTGTCATTAAGGAATCCTATAATTCTATCCGAACCAACATTATGTTCCTTGGGAACGGGGAGGCTTGTCCGATATTTGCCTTTACAAGTGCGGAGCAGAATGAAGGAAAAACATTGAATGCTATTAATGTTGCTATCGGATTTGCCCAGCTCGGCAAGAAGGTTCTTTTGATTGACGGAGATATGCGGAATCCTTCTATCGGAAGAATGCTTGGATTAAAAGGAACGGTAGGTTTAAGTCAGTATCTGAGTGGAATTACAGAAGCTGAGAATATTGTGGAGCATAGTGAGAATCTATATGTATTTCAGGCCGGAAAGGTTCCACCTAACGCACCGGAGCTCCTTGCTGGAAAGCGGATGGAAGCCCTGCTGAAGGCAAAAAAGGAAGAGTATGAAATGATTATCATTGATTTGCCGCCTGTGGGAGTTGTAACAGATGGTCTGACCTTAGCGAATCAGGTGACTGCATATATGCTTGTGGTGCGCATGGGACAGAGTAAGTTGAATTCACATAAGAGTGCAGTTTTGGCATTAGAGCAGGTTGGTGCTAATATTGGCGGATTTATTTTAAATGGTATGGATGTGAAATCACAGGATTATAATTATCGTAAGTATAATTATGATTATAAATATGGTGAGAAAAAGTAATTAGCATTTGAGTTGCGTGCTCATATTGGTGAAGGGGACTGAGTAATATGAGTGTGGACACTGAGTTTTATATAGGGATTGTTGAAGAATGAACAGTAGTACACAGAAGATATGCTTTGCGGCATCATCTGGCGGCCATTTTGAACAGTTGATGATGTTAAAGCCTTTGATGGAAAAATATGATAGTTTTATTATCACAGAAAAAACAAGCTATGAAAGTAAGACCACAGTAAAAAGTCATTATATGCTTCAGGTGAATAGAAGGGAAGCGTTATTCATACCCAAAATGTGTGTAAATTTCCTGAAAGCAGCAAAAATTATGGCAGTAGAAAAGCCGGATGTGGTAATCACCACCGGAGTGCTTGCCATGATTCCAATCAGTATTCTGGCGAAAATGTGTGGGAAGAAATTGATTTATATTGAATCATTTGCGAAGGTAACCAGTGCAACGTTAACGGGAAAGCTCTTATATAAGTATGCGGATAAGTTCTATGTTCAATGGGAGCAAATGCTGAAGATATATCCTGAAGCGACCTTTTTAGGAGGGATTTATTAATGATTTTTATTACTACTGGTTCGCAGAAGTTTCAGTTTAACCGGCTTTTAGAAGAAATTGACCGGCTGGTTGAGGAGAAAAAGATTACAGAAGAGGTTTTTGCGCAGATTGGATATAGCGATTATAAACCAAAGAATTATGCATATTGCGATTTTATGTCACGAGATGAATTTGCAGAGAAGACAAATGCCTGTGATTTATTCATCACTCACGGAGGAACCGGTGCAATTATCGGTGCTGTGAAAAAGGGCAAGAAGGTAGTTGCGGTACCCAGACTTGCCAAGTATGGAGAGCATGTGGACGACCATCAGTTGCAGCTTCTTTCCCAGTTTAATGAGATGAGCCTGATTTGTCCCTGCTATGATGTGGCAGAGCTTGGCAAGGCCATTGACACTGCCAGAGCAACGCAGTATCAGGAGTATCAGTCCAATACCCAGACAATTATTGATGATATAGAGAAAGTGATTAATGATAAAGCAGAGGTGCAGCTCAGGGAGAAGAGAGAACGCATTACTTATATCGATGTAGTGCGTGGTCTTGCCATTATTTTGGTGTGTATGGGACATGCTATTTCCAATATGCAGGATGTAAGAGAAATCGCGCTGCCTCATTTACTGCGATGGATCAGTCAGTTCCATATGCCGTTGTTTTTTGTAATCAGCGGTATGCTTTTTAGTGATTCCTATGCAAAGCACCCAGTGAAGGCATCCTTCCATAAGTTGAAGGCGTACTACATACCATTTGTTGTGTATAATTTGATTTTCCTGGCGTTACATAATGTATTCGCAGCACTTCAGCTTGTAAATGAGAATTACAATGGTGGGGCGTACAATGCAAAACAGTATCTGTATAGATTCCTTATGGTAATTACCGGTCACAGACAGACCTTTGGCGGTGCTATGTGGTTTTTAGGTTCTATCCTGATTGTATCACTGTTATTTATCTGGATGTTCTGGTTTGTACGACGTTTTGTTCCGGCAAAGTGGCAGACACCAGTAGAATGTCTAGGTGTTCTTTTCTTTGTGGCAGTAGGGGTATCTGGATATTGTCCTACCGCATTTAAGCTGAATGTTTCCTTATACAGTACTGTGTTCTTCTATCTGGGATATCTGTATAAAAAGCATAAATGGAATGAGAAGCTGATTCGTTATAAGTGGCCTATTATGGTGGTATGTCTGCTTCTTTCGGTGGGAATTGCCTTTGTCAGTCCGGTAGGAATTGTTTCTAAGTATTATGCGAACTTCTGGCTGTTCATAATTACCGCAGTGTTGGGAAGTCTACTGGTAATATTGTTGGCGCAAACCAAGTATTTGAAGGATAATACTGTGCTTCAGTATATCGGTAAAAAGTCACTTGATATTATGTCGCTCCACTTCTTATCCTTCAAGGTGGTAAGTGTTGTAATCATCCTATACTACGGAATGCCTTGGGAAAGACTGGCGGAGTATCCGGTACTTATGGGCGTCAGCGGTGCATGGTGGATTTTATACACCATTGCCGGAGTAGCGGTATCTATTGGTCTTCGTGTGTGTTTTGATAAGGTAAGAGGTTTTATTACAAAAAGAGATTAAGGTAAAGATATGAATGTAAGTATTATTGTCCCGATTTATAATATGGAAAAGTATCTGAGGGACTGTCTGGACACCATTGTGAACCAGACATTGGATTCCTTTGAAATAATATTGGTGGATGATGGCTCTAAGGATTCGTCCGCTGCTATTATTAAAGAATATCAGGAGCGTTATCCCCATTTAATCAGAAGTTTTTATAAAGAGAATGGCGGGCAGGCTACCGCCCGGAATCTGGGAATCCGTGAAAGCAAAGGGACCTATATTGGTTTTGTGGATGCGGATGATAGTGTGGACCTTGAAATGTACGAGCAGATGTATAACCTTGCCAAAGAAAAGGACTTGGATCTGGTAGAGTGTGCCTATCGATTTGTAAAAATCGAAAATGACAGAGAAGTTGAGTTAAAGACATATGGTCATGTAAGGAAATACACCTCCCAGCGTGATATGTTTGTGGATTCTCTGGTTTCTCCATGGAATAAGCTGTATCGCGGCGATATTTTACGTGGAAATGCTATTGATTTCCCGGAAGGCTACATATATGAGGATACTGCCTTTTTTGTAAAGGCCATTCCCTATATTAAAAAGTGGGATTACATTGATAAAACCTTTGTAAAGCATTTTCAGCGAGCCAATTCTACGATGACTGGCAACCGAAGCCTTCGCGTAGCGAATATCTTTCCTGTGCTGGAGGATATTTGGACATATTATGACAAAATCGGAAAGAAGCAGGAATATATAGAAGAACTAAAGTTTTTCACTGCGAAAATCCTTTTGTGTAGCTCCTTAGATAGAATTTCCATGGTGGAAGAGAGTAATATCCGAAAGGATTTGCTAAAGAAAACCAGTGCTTTTCTGAAAAAATATGCACCGGATTACCGTAGAAATACATATGTAAAGGCAAATTCCAAGGGATTATATATGAGACTGATTTGTCCATGGAATATTGGAATGATTTGTAAGTTGTTGTCTCTGAGGGGGCGTAGAAAGTAGGTTACCAATGAAAATATCGGTTGTGATGACATTATATAACGGGGAACAGTATTTGCTGCCCCAGCTGGAGTCCATTTTACAGCAGACCCGTAAGGTGGATGAGGTAATTATCTGTGATGATGGTTCCAAGGATTCTTCTGTGCAGATGGTAGAGGAGTTTATTGTAAAAAATGGACTGTCACCTGCGTGGAAGCTTCATATCAATGAAAAGAATCTGGGATATGCCAATAACTTTATAAATGGTATGTCCTATGTCACCGGAGATGTGGTATTTTTTGCAGATCAGGATGATGTATGGATGGCAGAGAAGGTAGAGAAGTCCATGGCGGTGATGGAGAAAAATCCCGCAATTGACCTTCTTTGCAGTGAATTTGAAGTGCTGACCTGTTCTGATGATGCACCTACCATTCAGAAGTTTTTTCTGCAATATATGAATGGCAGTGGGGAAGTGGAACAGCTCCATTTAAATGAAAAGACCATTTTTATCGGCAGTGAAGGCTGTGTAATGTGCTTTCGCAGGACATTTTATGAGGAAATCAAGGGATACCATTTTAATGGCTGGGCTCATGATGAGTTTCTTTGGAAGCTGGCTATGGCAAAGGGAACCTGTTACTACTATCATAAGCCGCTAATTCAGCGAAGAATGCATTCTGGGAATGTGTCTAAGAGAAAGATGCGTGATTTGCAGAAACGTATTCTGTTTCTTGAGAATTTGAAGCGCGGTCATGAAAAAATGCTGGAATTAGGTAAGGTGACCGGATTAAGTGATACCAATGTGAAGCTGATTGAAAAGAATATAAAGTCCGTTGATTTGCGTATTGCGCTGTTAGCGGAGAAAAAGTATTTTAATACCTTGAAGTTGTTGTTGTTTTATTCAAAGAATTACCATAGCAGAAGGGCGATTCCGGTGGAGCTGCTGATGGCGATGAAAGGGTAAAGGAGAGCTTGTAGAGAATGGAGCAGTTAAAGCCTGCACAGAGTAAATACATACGAGAGACTACAAAAAAAGCTACCGTCAGAAATATTTCCATTTTATTCATTATTTCGTATTTCTTAATTCCTCAGTATGTAGGAATTGATGTTGCGGGATTTGATTTGACGGTAAATAGGGCGTTTTTGGTGATTCTGTATATCTGTATTTTGTCCAATCCAGACCGTTCCAAGCAATTCACCAGAATGGTCAAGCAGTACAAATACCTGTACCCTATTGTGTTTTTTGTAATTGTATTATTATATACCGGTGCACTGCGTGCGGATATTAATACAATGATGAATGCAACCATAGAGTTTGCGTTTCTCTTCTTGATTATATATATATTGAAATTTGAAATCAGCTTGGAATTATTTTCGAAGCTTGTATGTGGCTGTGGATACGTGCTGTGCATACTGGGAATTGAAGAATATGTCACACATGTGAATTTGTTCCACAAGCTGCAGACATTGGATGCTAATTTTTCCCAGTTTGTTCGTTCAGGAAATCTGCGTATTATGGGTCCATGCGGTCATGCTTTGGCATATGGACTTTTGCTTTTGATTATTGTTCCTTTTGCCTGTGTGGATTGGAAGTCGAAGCAGATTAATATTTTACAAAATAAAGTACTTTTTTTTCTTCTGGCGGTTAATGTTATTTTAACCGGCTCCCGGTCTTCTTTAGCATTGTTTGCCTTAGAGGTAGTTTTACTATTCCTGTTCAGTCCTATGAAGGAGAAGAAGGTAGCACTTCTATTTGTGGGAGTTGCCCTTGTATGTGTGGCTGCATTTGTTATTGTTATGCCGAATAATGGCTTGAGCAGATACATTATGCTTCAGGTAACCAGTGTTGTTGATACAATTCTTGGAACTAGTATGGCAGTGTCCTATGGAGCAGAAATGGAACGATTGGACAACAGTACTTATTACAGGCAGGTTCTACCTAAGGTTTTCTTTGTTCCCTATTTAAATCCGATTTTGGGACGAGGGGTGAGCAGGCACAGCAGCTTCCAGATTGATGGAATTTCTATTATATCCATTGATAATTTCTATGTGGCACAGTATATTCGTTACGCATATACGGGACTTATTTCTTATATGTGGTTTATTGTGGCGTCATGGATAGATATATTGAAGCATTGGTTAAAAAAGAAGGAAGGTATCATTATTGCATTTGCAGTTGCAATATTGTGTTATTATATAAATTTGTGGTGGATGGATGCGTTGCAGACGCTAAGATACATTTATGCGGTATTTGCAGTGGCGTATGTTTATATAGAAGCGGAGCTTCCACAATTATCGAAGAAAAAACGAGGAAGGATAAATGAAAGTAAGTATATTAGGAGTCGAATTTAATTCTCCGAACATGGGATGCGGTGCGCTGGCTTATTCCGCATGTATGCTTTTGAACAGATGCTGTGAAGAGCTGGGAACAGAGCTGGAGATTAATGTTTTTTTGATAGATGGTGCATTTCAGCCTAAGCTGGAGGGCTGTAACGCCAAGATAAACTGCATTAAATATAGTCTGAAGGATGTAAAGTTCTGGAAAAAGGCATATAAGATATTGAAATCCTGTGATTTGGTGCTGGATTTCTCTTTGGGAGACAGCTTTGCAGATATTTATGGTTCACATCGCTTTTACAAGCACTCCATGCTTAGAGTGTGTGCTATTTTAAGCGGAACACCTTATGTACTGGGACCGCAGACATATGGACCATTTAGCAAGACGCTTCCCAAGGTTTTGGCTAAGTTTATCTGGAAAAAGAGTGATACCATATTTGTACGGGATCATAGATCTCAGGAATATGTAAAGCAGATGTGTGGAATCGAGCCACGTTTAACTACGGATGTGGCGTTCTATCTGCCTGTAGAAAAATGTACATTGGAAAAGAATGAGAAAATTCAGATTGGCTTTAATCCATCAGGCCTTTTGTGGGATGGACAGGAATTCATTAATAAGGCAAATTCCATTGCAGTGGATTATAGAACCTATGTAATAGAGCTGATGAAGAAGCTTACTGCGGATGAACGATATCAAGTATATCTGATACCACATGTGTTTTCTGCGGATGTAAAGAGTCCGGAAAATGATTACCGTGCGTGTAAAGAAATCCAGGAGATGTTCCCGGAAACCATAGTAGCACCCTTATTCAAGACTCCTATGGAGGCAAAGGGGTATATTTCTCAGATGGATTTGTTTATTGGTGCCAGAATGCATGCCACCATTGCAGCGGTATCCTCCGGTGTGGCTACCATTGCCTTTTCGTATAGTCGAAAGTTTGAAGGTTTATTCGAGGGCATTGAGTATCCTTATGTAGTCAGTGCGACGCAGATTAGTACCGAGGATGCTTTAAAAGAAACTTTAGAGCTGATAGAGCAAAAAGAACAGATACAGAATACGATTCAGCGCATTCAACCTGTAATCGAGAGCCGTAAGAGTACCATGTATAGTGAAATTCTGGGAATGTGTGAGAAAGTGAAGAATGCTTAAAAATATTTTAAAGGTATTATTATCAAATTTCATAGTAACGGCAGTGGGCTTAATAAATAGCTTTGTCTTTCCGGCAATCATGAGTGTGGAGAGCTACTCGGCGTACCATGAGTTCACATTGTATGTCTCTTATATCAATGTCTGTCATCTGGGTATTGCCACAGGTATGTTTGTCTATTATGGAGGAAAGGATTACAAGAGCATCGACAGGGCACGGTACAAGGGTGAGATTTCACTGATATTGTGCGTGTTGGCGTTCTTCTCGGTGATGGGTATTGCACTTGCCTGGTGGATGCAGTCACCGCTAATTTTTAAAGTAGCATTAGCAATTTATCCGGTATGTATGATTGCCAGCTTTAAGGCCATGTATCAGGCTTGGAATCGTTTCACGGCATATTCGGTAATCAATGTGGTTACAACGGTTGCCCTTACTGCGGGAGTGCTTATTTATTATCTGCTGTGGGGGGAAGTCAGCGGCTCAGTAATCATCGCATGGTACCTGATTATTCAGTATAGCGTATTTATCTATTTTATGCTGGAATATCTTGTATTTACCAGAAAGGTAAAGCGGGAACCCATGTTTAGCAAGCAGAATCTGGATACTACCAAGACTGGCTTCTTAATCATGATGGGTAATTACATCATGCTGTTGTTCCATGCTTTGGATAAGCAGTTTGTAAATACCTTATATACTGCTTATGATTTTGCAATGTATTCCTTTGCAAGCTCTACGACGAATATTATGAATGTATTTATTACTGCAATGTCTACTCCCTTTTATCCCAGACTTGCGAAGCAGGATATGGATAAAAAGCAGTTAAATATGCTGAAAGAGATGCTTTTCATTTTTGGAGCATACTCTGGATGTGCATATTTTGCAGTGTCGTTTATTGTGGAGCATTTTATACCCAAATATCAGGATAGTCTGTTCGTAGTATATCTGTTCTTCGCCACATTTCCTGCCACGGCAGTGATTAATGTGTTATATGTGAATTTATATAAAGTGACCAGACAGGTGAAAAAGTATATCGGTACTTTGGTGGGAATCTTGGTGGTTTCCTTTGTACTGAATACGGTAGCAGTACTTCTGAAGGGGGGCTTTGTGGGAATTTCCGCAGCAACCCTGTGTACATATTATATCTGGCTCCTCTATTCACAAAGGGATTTTCAGGACATTGTGATTTCTAAGAGGGATTGCATTTATTTGGTATTTTTTGCGGTGGTTTATTTGGCATGTATCAAGGTATCCAATGTAATCGTCGGTTTTGTAATATATGGAATTGTGATTACGATAATTGACTTTGTATTTTATAAGGATAGTCTCGGAGAAGCTATTTCTATGGTATGTGCAAAGTTTTTGAAAAAGGGAAAAGTAAACAAATAATATGAAACAAAAGTGTTTGGAACAATACTGTATCGGATGCGGCTTGTGCCATTCGGAGGAGAATGTAGAGCTGCGAACCAATGAAAAAGGGTATCTGTATCCGGTAAATTATGAAAATGATCTCGAGAAATGTGAATTCTTAAAAAAGGTTTGCCCGGCTCAGGGAGAAGGAGTATCTTCTCTTTCCAGTAATAATGTGTGGGGAAATTATATCGGTGCATATGCTACATATTCTACGGATGGGGATCTGCGGAAAAAGGCTTCCAGTGGTGGAACCTTGTCTGCTTTGGCCATTTATCTCCTGGAAGAGAAAAAAGTAGATGGTGTCATACATGTGGGCGTAGCAGAAAATACTCTGTATGAGACAAAGTGCTATTGCAGCACAACCAGAGAAGAGGTAATGGAGCGTTGCGGCTCAAGATACGCTATATCCAGTCCGTGGTACAATCTTTCCCAGATTATTGAGGAAGAAAAAACATATTGCCTGATTGGCAAGCCTTGTGATGTTACTGCACTTCGAAATATGATGAAGCTGGATAAAAAATATGACAAATGCATCAAGTATGTGTTGTCTTTCTTCTGCGCAGGACTGCCCAGTAATGCCGCAAATCAAAGGCTGGTAGATGCGCTGGAATCCGGCAGCAGGGGTGTGAAGCTGAATTACAGAGGGAACGGCTGGCCAGGATATGCGACACTTGTGGATGAGATGGGTGAGGCACATCAGATGGAGTACAGCAAGTCCTGGGGCGGCATTCTGGGACGTGATATCCATCCGTATTGCAGATTTTGCCCAGATGGAATCGGAGAGCTGGCGGATGTGGCCTGTGGAGACGGCTGGTACACCAATGAAGCAGGAGAACCGGATTTTTCAGAAAGAGATGGTAGAAATGTTACTTTCTCCCGAAACGAAAAGGGACAAGCATTATTGGAAGAGGCACAGAAGGCCGGATATATTGAACTCTCCTCATGGGATAATATTGATGTGTTAAAGCGTATACAGAAATATCAGTATACCCGTAAGACCACTTTGTATGCAAAGATGCTTGCATTTAAGGTGATGGGAAAAGAGCCCCCACAGTTTGCGCTAAAGGACTTAAGAGCATTTCGGAAAAAAGGAAATATAAAGGAAGAAGTGCGTATTTTTCTTGGAACGATAGAGAGAGCGGTGAAAGGTAAGGTATAAGATGGCAGCTTTGGTAAGCGTAATAGTTCCTGTATACAATGTAGAAGAATTTTTGGATGAATGTATTGAAAGTGTTATTTCCCAGACATATAAGGATGTGGAATTAATATTGGTAGATGATGGCTCTAAGGATGGTTCACCAGCAATTTGCGATAAGTGGGCAGAGAAGGAAGCCATAATCAAAGTGTATCATCAGGAAAATAAAGGCTTATCTGAGGCTCGAAATGTGGGTTTAGATCATTGTAAGGGAGATTATATCGTCTTCTTGGATAGTGATGATTACCTTTTGCCTAATTGTATTGAGACCCTGCTAAGCAAGCTGGAAAAGGAAGATTGCCAGATGTGTGTGGGGAATTATTCCAATATCGCCGGTGAAGAAATCTATATGGGAACACTCAACCAGTATATACAAGAGGAAACGTTGAGCTGGGAACAGTATATGGAGAAATTCTATACATTTGTACCATTTTACGCACAGGTCTGGGCAAAGATATATAAGCGAGAAGTGTTTGAAGAGATTCGTTTCCCTAAGGGAAGAATATCTGAGGATGCATATGTGATGCTGGATGTAGTGCGTAAGTGTAAAAAGATTTGTATCATACCGGAAGTAGTCAGTGTGTATCGTCAGCGTCAGGGAAGTGTGACTGCAAAACCATATTCTGAGATTGTAGACGATGATTTATTATGGCTGGACAGGCACATTGCCTTTTATAAAGATAACAAATATACAAAATTGGAAGATGCTGCTATAAAGCAATATTGCTACATGTTATTACAACGCTGGGGAGAGCTGAATGGTGAGAAGAAAAAGAAATACTCTCCAGATTTGAGAAAAAGAAGCCGATATATATTTATACAGAAAAATATATCGGTGAAAGCACGGATTAAATACGGAATGGCATCTGTAAGTCCATCTTTGGCAAGTTTGTTGTTCCGTAACAGACGTAGGAGATAAAGTTTTGAAAAAGGTAGTTCTGATAATACCATACTTTGGGAAAATACCGGATTACTATGGATTGTGGGAAATGTCAGCAAAGGCAAATCCTACCATTGATTTTTTGATTGTGACCGATATCAGAGAAATCAAGGAATCAGAAAATATCCATGTGAGATATATGCAGTTCGCTGGATTGAGGGCATATATACAGGAGAAGTTTGATTTTTCACTTTCCTTGAATAGTGCGTATAAGCTCTGCGATTTCAGACCAGCGTATGGATACATTTTCCGTGAGGAAATAGAGGGATACGATTTCTGGGGACATTGTGATATGGATCTGGTTTTTGGGGATATTCGCCATTTTCTCACAGATGAGATTTTGGACAATTATGAGAAAGTGTTTGAGCATGGTCATTTCTGTCTGTATCGCAATGATGACAGAATGATAAATCTGTTTAAAGAGGATGGCCCCTATCCAGAAGTAAACTACAAAGAGACATTTACCACCAATGATTCCTTTGCGTTTGATGAGTTCCCGGGAATGATATGTAAATGTCACAGACTAGGGATAAAGACACATCTTGATACAGACAGCTTCTTTGATTGTAAGACAGATGAGCTGGAGTTTAAGGATGCATTTCATGCAGCAAGAGAATGCAGAACCATAATCCGTTATGATGAAGGAAGGCTTTTCGCAGAGGAGCTTAAGGCATCGGATGGGGAGGCAGGAGATTTCTCAAAGGTACAGAAAAGGGAGATTATGTATTTCCATTTCCAGAAGAGAAAGCTGGCGAATCTGGCGAAAGATTTCTCAGAAGTGAAGAACTTTTGGATTATTCCAAACGAATTGGTATATGCAGACAGGGATTATAAAGAATTATTTGTAAAAAAAGGTCACAATTTATACCAAATCATGTATAATGTAAATAAATACAAAAAAAAGATGACGGATCATAAGAATCGTTATTTGACTCGTAGAAAAGAGGATAAGTCTTATTCTGTAAAAGAGTATATTGCAGAAAGAAAAATGTACAATAAACGTTTTCGGGATAATCGCTTATATCGGGAAGAGTTATTCAGGAAGGAGAGGAGATAGTTTTGGAACGAATGAAGAAATTAGTAGTACCCATGGTAGTATTTTGTTTGATGGTTGCATGTATTGTGCCATATCTGTTTTACAGACAGAGTACTATTGACGACAACTCTATTCCGCTGGTAGATGGTATTAGAATTCGCCCGACACAGGCGGACGGACAGGTGATTCCAGATAAGTATAACACAGGATGTAACGAAAGTCTTTTGACAACAAAGGTGATTGATGCGGGGGAATACTCTGGAGTTACTATCAGTAACTATGGAACGAAGGGAAAGGCGATTTATTATAAATCCACAACTCCTACCGCTATTGTATTTGAAAATGTAGATTTCTCCAATGATGATTTTATCATTGCCAAAGAGGGAGAAGTAACGAAGGATTCTACCATTATTTTCCGAAATTGTAAGTTCGGTTCTTTTAAGACCGCTCATTTAGGTGATGCTAAGGTACATCACTATTTTGAAGATTGTAGCTTCATCCATTTTGCAGGAAGTAACAGTACCTTTAGAAACTGTTATTTTGGAAGCGGAAGTGATGGAGACGGAATTAATCCATACCGTAACTGCTTCTTCTATGATTGTATGATTGCAGATTTGGTGAAGCCGTCAGAGACTGGAGAGTCCAATCATGTAGATGGTTTCCAGGTATTTGGAGATTCCTCATCCTATAAGCTGGATTGTACGAATATCCATTTGGAGAATTGCCGCTTTGAGGTGCCTAATATTCCTTATAGCAGTGCAGCAGGTATTTTGAATTGTCCGATTACTTTTACCATGAGATACAGTAATGCTTCGCATATTAGTTTTAAGGATTGTATTGTAAATGGTGGTACCTATTACTCCATCATGCTCTATAGCGATACTTTTACATTTGAGGGTGTGACAATGGAAAATATCAGCGTAGGTGGAAGCCGTAAGAGTGCTAATGTTATTGGTGATGATCCTATGGAAGCGGTTCTTACCAATGTGAATGACACCGAGTATTTATACGCTGGTTCTGTGTGGAAGGATTCTGAGAATATTCATGTAAGTGTTACAAATGATACCAATCAGGAGAGAGCACTTAAGGTGGTAACCTCTAATGATACCTACTACTTCACAATTCCCGCATGCCCGGTATCAATCAATATTCCTACGGATTCCATGAATTATGAGGATTTCCCATTTGATTTGGATATTAAGGTTCCATTGGCAGATTGGGTAGTATGTTTTGATGTGACCAATAATGAATCAGAGCAGATTCGTTTTGTGAACTGGATGGATTCGGAGGTATATTTGGTAGAGGAAGAGCCAGAGCCACAGCCACAGGCAACTGCCACACCGTCTGTAGATGGATTGATAATAGAAGACATTAGTATCGGAACGATAGTGGGATCAAGTAATGCTTCCAATACCATAGTGAATTCATCTGCAAGTGTTCAGGAAGCGGAGACGGGTATTTGTGGAGATAATGTACAGTATGAGCTTTATGCCGGAGTATTAACGTTATCCGGTACAGGTAGCACATACAGCTACAATTCTACCAAGACAGCACCTTGGTATGATAGTCGTGAAGCTATTCAGAAGGTTGTAGTGCAGGAAGGTATTACGGCTCTTGGCAATCAGCTTTTCACAAATTGTACCAGCTTAGCAGAAGTTATTTTGCCGGAAGGCTTGACAACAATTGGCGGTAACGTTTTTGCTAAGGATACCAGTCTTACAACAGCTACTTTACCAGGTACACTTGTAAGCATTGGTAAATACGCTTTTGCAAGTACCGGTTTGGAAACCGTCTATTACCGAGCAACCGCAGAGACATGGGAGACCATAGAAATAGGGGAAAAGAATGACCCTCTTTACTCTGTAATTGTTGTTTATCAAGGAGCGAATACCGCTGAGGAAGTAATGGTGATTGCAGAAGGTGTCAGTGGGGCAACGGTTAGTTGGAGAGTGTATGGTGATGGCTTGCTGGTATTGAGCGGAGAAGGTGGAACACCAAGCTACAATTCCTCGAAGCCAGCACCTTGGGTAGATTATAGAGATCAGATTACCAAAATAATCGTAGAAGAGGGGATCACCTCCATCGGTAATCAGGCATTTGCACAGTGTACAGCAGCAGAAGAGATTGTTTTTGCTGATAGTGTAGAGTCAATCGGTGGTAATACCTGTATCAAAGACAAAGCTCTTAAGACTGTTACCTTTGGCTCCGGTCTGGCATCTATTGGCAGATTTGCTTTTAGCGGAAGTGGTGTAGAGACGATTATTTATCATGGAACGGCAGAAATGTGGGAGGCTGTGTCCATTGGTGATCGAAACGAAGTGCTTCATAATGCCACCATAGAGTTTGTAGAATAAAAAAGTGGGAGCAGTATTGCTCCCACTAGTTACATTTTATAATTCGGGCATTTGTGTACCATTTTTCTGAGCCAGATATTGGGGATAAAATGGTATGGTTTTCAGCATTTTCCGGTATCTGCGCTTTCTGTTTACGATTTGTAAATAGTGGAATACCTTTGGAAAATGCTTGGCAATGCTCTGAATAAAAGCACTGACTTTGGTTGGATTCTTTTTCGGCTTCCAAGTACCAGTACAGTAATGAATGGTATAGTGCTTGTTTAATAAAGAGCCGATTTCAAAAAGTTCTTTAGGATAGATGGCAAAATCGCCTAAATCCTGATATCGGTTGTTTAATAAAAAAGCAGGGTACTTTTTCAAAATGTGATAGGTAAAATAGTAGTTATTTGGTACATAATTTCGAATAAGGTATTTTCCCTCTTTTTCTAATATGGTATGATTTTCAGTATTGGAAGTAAATTCCGTGCGATAGTACATATCAAGCAGTTCCTTAATCAGTTTACTGCCCGGAGCTGCGCCGATTACTGCAGAACCGATGGAGCAGTCAAAGATAAAGTTAAGGAACACTTCGTGGTGAAGCAGCGGAGAAAAATCACGGAAGATTTTTACATCAGTATCTAAATAGATACCCCCCATTTTGTCAAGGGCAACCAGACGGTAAAAGTCTGCTACGAATGCCCACTTTTTCTCGGCATAAGCTTTTTTGATATAATCATTTTCATCAAAGGAACAGTTCGATTCGTTCCATTCGATAATCTGATAATCAGACAACGCAGACCAGGAATCAATACAGGACTGAATATCTGTAGGCTTAGGGCCACCGCCGAACCAACAGTAGTGTATTATTTTAGGAATCCTAGTTGTAGGATTTGTACTCATAAAAAACTCCATTTCTTTTGTATTTTATTTCATTATGCAATGTGATATTTGAATTGTCAAATATAATAACAAAGATGAAATTTTTTATGAGAAATGTAGAAAGGACAGAGATAGTGAATAAATCAAAGATAAAAGATATCATTGTGATCATATTGGCTGTGGCTGCGATTGCAGCACTTGTGGTGTTTTTATTATTTATCAGAAGAGAAGAGCAGCAGGCACAGCAGGCACAGATACAGCAGGGAGTCATTCAGGCTACGGAGAATGAAATAAAGCAGGAGCAGGAAAAATCCCAGAAATCAATTGCCATTAAGAGTGTAAACGGCAATGTGCTGGAAATGTACAACGCCGGAAGTACTACCGTTAATATGCAGGGCTATGAGGTATGGTTAAATGGGGAAAGTGTATTTTCCTTTGATGAAGCTGTAGATATTGAAGCGAAGGCATCCTATGAGATTACCTTGACTTCCGGGAAGGTAGAAAATGACAATGATGTTCTATGCATCTACCAAAACGGAGAACTGATTTATCAGACCATATATAGTGTCATATCGGGCACAGCTAATCGACCATTCTTTACTGTTCCTTCCGGATTTTATGATGAGACAGTAGAAATTGCCATCGAGGCACCGGAAGGCGCAGAGATATACTATACTCTGGATGGAACATTACCTACCAAGGAGTCTTTAAAGTATGAGGCTCCGATTGTGGCTACCATTCTCTCCGGTTCAGAGCCGGTATATGCAACACAGCGTGGCATTACGATCAGAACAAGCTATTTACCTTCTTCGGTGGAAAAGGCTACGGTGATTACTGCAATGTATGTGGATGCAGAGGAGAATGAAAGTGAAGTGGCGTATGGTACATATTTTATCGGATATGATATTAAGCCGGCATTCACGGATATTCCGGTAATTGCAATCTGGGCACAGCCAGAAGCATTATTTGATTATGAAGACGGAATTTATGTTAGCGGAAAGGCTTATGAAGATGCCCTGGCAAAGGGGATGGTTACCGATTATTCAGCCAATTATTGTATGGGCTGGGAGGCAGATGTATATATGCAGTGCTTTGATGGAAACAAGCATATATATTGGTCATCACCTGCCGGACTAACAGTGGATAATGATGGTTATGCATCACTTTCACAAAAAAGTCTGAGCATTTTGCCAGAGGGACAGGAGGAAGCCATTCTGCTCTCCAATGGAAAAGCGGATTATACAATGAAAGTCAGAAGCCAGCTCACATCACAGCTTTTGGCAGATGAAGAAATTAGTTTTATGACCTATGCTCCGTGCGTTGTTTTTATCAATGGTGAATATTGGGGTGTATATATGCAGACGGAAGGCGGGATGGAAAGCGCGATTGCTGCAAAAACCGGTATAAATAAGGAGGATATTATTGTAGAGCAGTTTAAGTATAGCAATGCTTTTGATGCAGTGGATTCTGAGTTTTCGGCTTGCTATGAATTCATTGCAACCCAAGATATGACAGATGAAGAAGTGTATGCTGAAGCGCAGCAGATGATTGATATAGAAAATTATATTGAATATATCTGTGCCAATGTTTATATTGGAAACAGTAACTTCCCAAGCAATCAGCAGTATGTGTGGAGGGCTGTAGGAGATGGAAAATGGCGGTTCATCGTGAATGATGTAGAGCAGTCTATGGCAAATAGTGATTTGAGCAGTTATAGTCTGAATACCTATTTAAGACCTATGATACAGGAAGACTGGATGCTTTATTCTTTGATGAGAAACGAATCCTTCCGTCAGGCTTTTGCAGAGACTATGACAAGAATGGCAGATGAAGTGTTCGATGTGGAGACAGTTGCCTTGTTAACGCAGGAGATTACGAAACAAAATGCTTATCCTATAGTTAATTCATATAATCGCTTTTTCGGCGGTTATTCGACAGATGCGTATAAATTGCAGATAGAAGAGATTGTTGAATTCTTTGAGAATAGAAAAGAATATATTATTTCATACACAATGGAATTTTTGTCGCAAAAAAGAGAACTGATAGATTTTCAGGCATTAGAGGGGTAAAGAAATGCGTACAATCGATAAGTATTTTGCGGAGCTGGTTCAGGCACAGCTAAATAATAGAAAGCCTGCACCGATTCCGGAAGAAGTATCATTACAGGAGTTAATCACACTCTCCAGAAAGAATCATATGGACTATATGATTTTGGGAGGGCTTCTGAAGACAGATAATCTGCCAGAGGAATATATACCGGCCTTGAGAAGAGCGGTGATGACAAGCCTTTTTCGGACAACTACTCAGATTACGGAGTTTAGAGAGCTGATAAAGAGATTTGAAGAAAATCAGGTAAAGAACCAACCCATGAAGGGTTCTCTGATGAGATTTATGTATCCGTCACCGGAGCTTCGTGAGATGAGTGATATTGACGTCCTGATTGAGAAGGAGTCTTGGGAACGTGGTGTGAAGGTGATGACGGATATGGGATATCATCTTCATGAAGCTATCAAACATCATGATATCTATATGAAAAAACCATATATGGTTTTGGAAGCACACCGTGCCATGTACGATAAGACTGTGGACAGTAACCAGTATGAGTACTTTAAAAATATGTCTAAGGCGGTACTTCGGGAAGGATATCAGTATTCCTATGATTTCACACCGGAAGATTTCTACATCTATATGATTGCCCACATGGCAAAGCATTTTTATAAGATGGGCTGCGGAGTGCGCAATCTGGTGGACATTTATGTTTATAATCAAAAGTTCGGAGAAACCATGGACAAGGCTTATGTAGATAAGGAATTGAAGAGCCTTGGGCTTCTGGACTTTACGAATCACATGGTTAAGCTGGCTAATATCTGGCTGGGCGAGGATGAGGAAGAAGAATTTTATGACCAGCTATTTGATTATATGCTGGGTAGTGGTATCTATGGTAAGGATGAGAACGGCATCTGGAATAAATTCTGTGAAGAGAAAATGCAGGATAAAGAGGTAACCAGAAAGCGTTTAAAAACTTGGTATCTGTTCCCGCCTCTTCATTATATGGCAGAGTATTATCCTTGGCTGGAGGAGCATGCATTTTTGTTACCAGTGGCCTGGGGCATCCGTGCCTTCCGTGGAGTTTTTCTACATAAGGGCGAGCAGAAACGCCATATGATTAATGAAATTGAGCAGGATCAGATTGCTGTTTATAAGAAGATTTATCAGGAGATGAATCTGCGATTTAAGTAGGTTTTTATGAGGGTAATTGATTTTTTTACAAAGAATAGACGTAAGGGTATTACCATACTGGCATATATATATTCTGCGTGGTATCGTGCATTGATTTTTTTCGTACAGCCTAAGTATTTGTATAAATACTGGGGAGAGCGGGGACAGGAGTCGGCGGAAGAGGATACCATGGAGAACTATAAATATGCGGCAGGGGTATCCATATCCGTGAACAGAGTATGCAATCACACCAAGTGGGAGAGTAAATGTCTGGTGCGTGCATTGACGGCGCAAACGCTTTTGAAGAAAAAGGGAATTCATTCTACATTGTATTTGGGGTGTGGATTGACAGACGGGAAAATGGTGGCTCACGCATGGCTTCGGGTCGGTAAGATGTATGTGACCGGCGGCGATGGCAAAGATTACACTATGGTGGATAAGTTTTATGCATAGACGGTTTAATGTGGATAAGAGGTTAAAGAATGTCAGCAATCTGGGGAATTGTGGATTTAAATAAAAAGGAACTGGCGGAAGAGGAATTTTGTCAGATGGAGAAGGTGTACCGGTCAAAGAAAATTGACCGGATTGACACCTTTTTTCAGTTGCATTTTTGTATGGGATGTGGTCTCCAGTATGCGGTAAAAGAGGCGAGAGAAGAGAAATTTCCGTATAGTGCGGAGGCAAACAGATATTTTGTGGCAGACGCTATTTTAGACAATCGTGAGGAGATAAAAGCAGCTTTTGGTATCACAAAGGATGTGGATGGTGCCATTATGTTTGAGGCTTTGCAGAAGGATTGGAACAGGGCACAGGATCAGATGCTTGGAGCCTACGCATTTGCACATTATGACTGTGAGAAGAATGAGCTTTTGCTTGTCAGTGATGCGGTAGGAAATCGTTCTGTGTATTATATGTATGAGGATGGGCGTGTGTATTTTTCCACACTGTTGGATGCCATAACGACTTTGAGAAGCGGATTGCAGGTAAACAAGTCCTGGTTTGACAATTATTTCGATTTAAAGGATTTGCGTGTGGTTGCAGAGCCCAGAGAGACGCCATATCAGGGAATTTATAGAGTGGAACCCGGTGAAGTAGTGAAGTTTACTGCAACCGGCATGGAAAGAAGAGCTTACTGGAATCCATTTAAAAATCGTAAGACCATAAAACTCTCCTCAGACGAAGAATATAAAGAGCTGGTGTGCTCTGTTTTCAAGGAGTGTGTAGAAGCCTTAATCAGAGAGGGGAGTGAGACAGCCATTTTGTTAAGCGGTGGTCTGGATTCCAATGCAGTGGCAGCATATGCGGCACCGAAGCTAAAGGAGCAGGGTAGAAAATTGTACTCTTTTACATCGGTACCCAATAAAGAGAAGAGTCGTATTCCGAATAATCAGTATTATGTAGAGGATGAAACGGAATACATTGAAGAATTACAAAAATGGCATGATAATCTGGAGCCGGAGTATGTGGATGCGTCGGAGGGGAATCTCCTTACGCAGAATAGAGAGATACAGAGGGTTCTGGAGATTCCGTTTAAGACGGTGCTGAATATGCCTTGGATATACCGGGCATATAAGATGGCTGCAGAAAAGGGCTGTGGAATCATTTTGTCAGGACAGTATGGTAATGTTACCATATCCTATGGTGACTTTCATTGCTTGTTCGTAACATTACTGCAAAAGGGCAGATTTATCCGGTTGATAAAGGAGATTAACGCATACAGCAGACACTACAGGAAAAGCAGAAAAATGATTTTGGAGAATACTCTCAAGGCTCCCAAAGAGGATAATTTCAAGGCGTTTTCACGTTATATGTATGATAAGAATGCCCTTCGCCAGGTAGGGGAGGCAGAGGTGAAATATTCCTTAGAAACGGGTATTATTCCCAGAGATCCCACCCGTGATAAGAGGGTAATTGAGTTGGTATTAAGTCTTCCGCTGGAGAGGTTTGTATCAGGTGGGCAGGAGAGACGACTGGTACGCCAATATATGAAGGATGTCATTCCTGAGAAAATCGCAGGTGATGAGTTTCACCGAGGAAGGCAGGGCATGGGCTGCCGGAGAATTATGTATGAGCAGTGGGATGAAATATCTGCCGAATTAGGGAAGGCTTTTGCATTGAAAAAGGCAGAAGAATATTTCGATACAGAGACTGCAGGGCTTGCTTTACAAAATCGGGAAAAGCTGTTTGAGCCGGACAATGGTTTTGAGATGGTGAAACTAATGTACAGCGGACTAACATGTGAGTATTTGGAGAAAAAGTATGAAGCATAGGTTTTTTTATAAAATATATGGTCTGTCGGTAATATCTGATATTTACATACAGCAGGCGTATGAATGTGAAGAGCTTACAGATGCGGATGTAGAGATTTCCTATGGAAAGGTTCCGGAATTCTTGCGGGATGCCGGAAGAAAAGGATATGGAACATGGACAAATGGCTTTACAGATGCATGGTTCCAGACACCGGGAGCGGCACAGTTTTATGTGCAAAATGGTCGAGAAATCGTAGTAGAGCCGGAAGAAGATGGGAATGTGGAATTGATTTGTTCCATGATTCTGAGTGCGGGATTTTCTCTGATTCTTTTGCAGCGAAATGAACCGGTATTGCACGGCAGTGCCATAGAAAAGGATGGTCAGGCATTTATTGTCTGTGGGGAAAGCGGTGCCGGAAAGTCCTCCATAACCATGGAGCTTTTGAAGGCTGATGTAGGTTTTTTGGCAGATGATACGGTGAGAGTTCATATGGTGGATGGTCAGGCAGTTGCAGAACCCACATATCCCCAGCAAAAAGTATGCAGAGACATGGCACTGCAAAATGGCTTAAAGCTGGAGAAGCTTCGTTATATTGATGAGCAGAGGGATAAATTTGCTTTGATGAGGAGAGAGCAGTTTGTTCCCCATCCGGTGCTGCTAAAGAGGATTGTGATTTTGAAAAAGAGTAAGGATATACAGGAAGTGACTTCCAGAGTATATCGGGGAAAAGATTATTTGGATGCCTTGGTGAATAACTTATATCTGGCGGATACTTATAAAAGGAATGTGGGGGTTCCCGTACAGATGATGCAGCAGTTTATTATGATGGCCGGACAGGTAGAGGTATATGAAGTCTGTAGACCTTCGGAGGGTGATTCTGTGGGGGCTGTGATGGAAAAATTATATCAAATATTTCAGTTTTGTTAGAATTAGTGCAAAGAATCCTAAGTTGTGTATAATAAAAACATCTTAAAGATACACATTTAAAGGAGGAGTAAATATAATGAAAACTTGGAATAGCCCAGCAATCGAAGAATTAGAAGTTAAGGCAACTGCATACGATCCAAACGGTGGAGAGAGAGAAGATGGTGTATACGTTTCTTACGATCATAAGTATACCATCCCTACTTATGGCCCATCTGCTGGTAACAGCGGTGATCCTTCTGTTGATGTAAACTAATTCAGAAGAATATTACATGAGAGACTCGTGATTTCACGAGTCTTTTTTGTTATGGTGATGAGACAAATCTGATTGTTCTTGTAGGAAGGGACATTTGATGTATACCGAATGATGAGATTCCAACATTGCAGAGCAATGAAAAATATAGTACAATAATAAAAAATACGTTGAGGGGCGGTATATCTTATCAGAAAGGATTACTTATGGAGAAGAATGCAACAATTACTATTAAGAAGAATTTGAATGTTACTGATTTAGCAGGCGAGAAGGTTATGGTGGATTTTGAGACCGGTAAATATTTTATGATTAAAGGCGTAGGAAATGATATCTGGGATATGCTTCAGGAGGAAACAACGCCTGCTAAGATTATTGAGAATTTACTAAAGGAATATGATGTTACGCCACAGGAATGCGAAAGCTCTGTAATGGAGTTTCTTACCAAGTTAGAGGAGCTGGCATTTTTAGGCTAAGCAAGAGGAAATACATATGAATAAAATCAAAGCGTTATGGGGGGATCGCCAGAATCAGGCGAAGTATGTCAAGTGGCTCTATCAATATTCTAAGCCCTATATAGGGCGCATTACATTGATGATGCTTGTGAATCTTGCAGCTACCGCATTTGGTCTGATTATGGTGGAGATTTCAAGAAGGGTAATCGATAATGCTACGCTGGGAAGTAGCTTTATAGGATTGATTCTCCTATATTTTGCATTGCTTGTATTACAGCAGGTTGTGGGCGTTATTGCAATACTGATGGGAACCATGCTTTCCGAGAAGTTCTCTTTCGGTATCCGTAAGCAGCTGTATGAGAAGATTATTAATTCTCATTGGATGGATGTGAAAAGATACCATACGGGAGATTTGATGACCAGACTTACCAGTGATGCTGGAAATATTGCAGATGGAATTGTGAATACGATTCCGGGAATACTTAAGCTTGCCATAGAGCTGGTAGTGGTTTTCTTCTATCTGTTTTATTATTCACCATTACTTGCTATGTTTGCTTTATTAATAGCACCAGTAGCAGGATTGACCAGCTGGTGGCTGGGCAAGAAGTTAAAGACCTTGCAGGTGAAGGTTCAGGAATCGGAAGCAAATTATCGTTCTTTCTTGCAGGAGAGTCTGGCAAATTTATTAGTAGTAAAGGCTTTTGCCAATGAAGAGTATTATTCTGAGCGTTTGACAAAGCTTCGTGAGGAGCGTTTTTACTGGGTTTATAAAAAGACAAAAATGGGAACCGCTGCATCTACAACCATGTCTGCAACTTTTCAGATTGGATACATTGTGGCCTTTGCCTATGGTGCACTTCAGATTTCCAAGAGTTTGATTACCTATGGTACCATGTCTGTATTCCTTACCTTGGTAAATAGGGTACAGTCTCCTATTATGGGACTTGCACAGCAGATTCCTAAGGTAGTGTCTATTCTGGCCTCTGCGGGACGAGTGATTGAGTTACAGAATATTCCGTATGAGGAGAAGCAGGAGCTGCAGCTGGAAGCCAGGAATGTGGGTGTGAAGCTGGAGAATATGAGCTTTGGCTACACGGATGAGGTTGTATTGGAGGATGTTTCTCTGGATATTAGACCCGGAGAGTTTGTGGCGATTATCGGTGAATCCGGTATCGGTAAGACCACATTAATTCGTATTATTATGTCCTTTATGAGCAACATAAGCGGTCAGGTCAGTTTCTATAATGAAAAGGGTGAGGTAGAGAAAGCCAATGCGGGTACCCGTAATTATCTATCCTATGTACCTCAGGGAAATACCCTTTTTAGTGGTACGGTACGTGAGAATATTCGTATCGGTAAGCTGGATGCTACAGAGGAAGAGATGTGGGATGCTTTGAAGCTCTCTTCCGGGTATGACTTCGTAAAAGGATTGCCCAAGGGTTTAGATACGGTCATCGGAGAACGTGGACATGGTTTGTCAGAAGGACAGGCACAGAGAATTGCTATTGCCAGAGCGTTTATTCGTAAGGCACCATTCCTTATTTTGGATGAGGCTACATCGTCTTTGGATGAAGCTACGGAGTTGTCTGTAATTCAAGGATTGCAGCAGTTAGAGCCAAAGCCTACCTGCCTCATTATTACCCATCGGAAGAGCATCTTGAAGTATTGTGACAGAGAAATAAAGATAGAGAATAAGAAAACCATGGAAATATAATATAATATAATGGCAGGGTGTATGGCATTTTGAATATAAATTCTTTCAAATGTGTTAGAATTGTTGATAGAAATATATGCATGATGTATGCTTACATCATCAAAGAGAACAACAATACATTTAATTAATGGAGGATATTAACATGAAAATGTGGAATGCACCAGAAATGGTAGAACTTAACATCAATGAAACTGCAGACGGATTATTCCCAGCTATGTACGAAGGTATCTTTGGTGACTGTCTTTGCGGTAACGATGCAAACCATGGTCCTTTATGTGGACATAACTGTCCAGAGGAAGAAGGAAAGACTGATTCTTCTACCCCTGATACTTTAAGCTAATTAATGTAAAGTAAAGCCCTTGCCTATTATAATGGCAAGGGTTTTTTGTTATGGCGACGAGGAAAATAATATGAGTGGAATATATGGATTTTGGCATCCGACAAAGGATATAAGTCAGTGTAAGCAAGACATAAACAGACTTATGCTTTGGAATGCGGCGTACGGAAATGATACGGAAGAGTTACATATGGGAGAGGACTTTTGCCTGGGTTGTTACTGTGAAAAGCTTTCGGAAAATGTTGGCAGAAGTACTCCGGTTTTGAAGAATGGGGGAAAATTTGCGGTGATCGATGCCGTACTTTATAATAGGGAAGAATTGCTAGAACGTGGAAACTTTGAGAGTACCCTTTCAGATGAAGAGCTACTGTATGCTTATATCGAACGCTTTGGCTGGGATGAACTGAAAAATGTGAATGGTGATTTCAGTGGTGCTGTGTATGAAGGGAAGGAGAAGCGTCTGACACTTTTTAGAGATCATATGGGAATACGTCCTCTATTTTATTATGTAAAGGATGGTAGAGTGGTTTTCTCTACGGATATTCGAGGAATTGCCGGAATGGAGCAGGTGGATGTGTCCGTGGATAAGAATTGGCTTTGGGCCAATGTAAGTGGCTATGGCAATCTGGGACGGGAGAACACAGAGTTTGCCCATATTTTCTGCGTGAAACCGGCGTCTTATATGACCTTTGCTTGGGAAGAAGGGAATCTTCAGGTGGAGAAAGCGGAATACTGGAAGCTTGGGGCTGAGAAGATTCGTTTATCCTCCGAACAGGCATATATTGATAAAATGCGAGAGTTGATTACCGATTCCGTAAAGAGAAGATTGGATGCAGTGTCCGGGCTGGTAGGTGCGGAATTATCCGGTGGGCTTGACTCTGGAGTGATAGATATATTGATTCATCGTCTGGGACGAGAATGTGTATATTTCTCTTGGTCGGCTTCTCCGGAGGAGCTTCCCATGGCCGAGAATGATGAGAGACTGGTAATTCAGGATATTTGTAAGCAGGAGGGAATTACCTGCAATTATGGAGATACCGGTATCACCTATAGTGATGACAGTATCATTACTCGGAAAATGCGTAAAATCGGAGTGGAGGTAAACTTAAATGAGGGCAGCGTAAAAAAATATGTACTTCCGCCATACATTAATACATTAACCATTGGTGAAACATCAGATTTTATGAATAAAAATGGAGCGAAAGTAGTTTTTTCCGGACATGGCGGAGATGAAGGTGTCAGCCACAGATGCAGTACTTATGAAATGTTTTACAATAAAGAATATTGGGAATATTTCAAATATATGTGGTCAACCACAAAGGGCGCAAGGTTTAGACCGAAGCGTATGCTATCCTACTGTTACAGGAATTTATGCGTCAATGCAAAGAAGCTTAGAAATGCCTATCAGGACGTGTTTGGTGTGGAGGACCTTTTAAAGAAGGAATTTCGTGAAAGCTTTAATGATGTAGAGAAGATGTCGCTGAAATTCGCTTATGATGCCAAAGGATATGTGGAAGAAGGCGGAAGTCGAAACAGGCTGGATGTAGTAGCACTTTTGGGGGCTTACTCCGGTGCCAGATATTTGATGCCTTATATGGATTACCGAGTTATTGATTATGCGGTATCCATTCCCAGACACATGTATATCAAGAATGGTATGAAGCGTTACATCTTCCGGCAGGCCTTTAAGGATATTATGCCGGAGTCTCTGTATGTATTGGACCGGAAGGAAAGTCCAAGCTGGAACAATCTGGTGAAAGAGCCTCGGACAGAGGAAGAGAATAGGAATCGGAAGCAGATAGCCTTGGATATGCTGGATAGAGAGTTTTGGGCAGAGTATTTTGACTGGGATGTGGTAGAACAGTGGGCGCAGAAAAAATCAACACCGGAGGATGAGATGCGTGATAAGGGTATTTTTATGTGTATAACCAATTGTTTTAAGTTCCAGAATATGGTGCTTCGCTCGCGAGAAATCGGAAAAGAGGAGTAAAGATGTACTATTACAAATTATATGGAATGAAGGTCGAAAGTGATTTAGAATTCCCTCAGCTGCCTATTTGTAAAGATGATGAGTCTGTGGATGTACAGATTCTAAAGGCAGAATTCTCAGAAGAAGTTGCAGAAAAGGCAAAAGAGAAATACTATGATTTTGGAAGAGAGTACAGCCGTTTTTCCAATCAGACATGTCAGTTTCAGGTATATCAGGGTAAGAAGCTTACCTACGCACTTACAGGAGAGGGTTGGCCTCAGTATCTTCAGACTTACATCCTGGGATATGGGGTTTCTATGATTGCCTTGCAAAGAGATATGCTTCCCATTCATTGTAGTGCTCTTGCGGATGAGAAGGGGGCCATATTGATAGCGGGGGAGAGTGGCTCCGGCAAGTCCACTATTACCACTGCGTTTCTAAATCAGGGGTATCGTTTGATGGCAGATGATATGGCATTGGTGGACGGAGAAAATGTGTATCCGGCGTTTCCTTATCAGAAGCTGTGTCGTAATGTAGCACTGGAGGAAGGATATAAGCTGGAGGAATTGATTTATATAAATGAGGAAAAAGATAAATTCCTTGCTCCTTATAGAGGAGAATTTTCTACGGCTGGAGAGCGCATGAAAGGCTTTATTCTGCTTAAGGTGGTAAACGGAGAGAAGGTTGTGGATGGACAAATTTCCTGCTTGAACAGTTTTCATGTTTTTGCAAGCAATCTGTTTGTAAGACATATTATTGGCAAGGAAAAATACGAGCCTCATATCGGGCAGAAGTGCCTTCAGATGGCTTCCAAGGTTCCGGTGTATCTGATTGGAAGACCAAGTGGCTTGGATACCACGCAGGAGGTAGTAAAAAAGGCCACCGAATGGGTGGCCGGATTAGCGGATAAAAATTAGTAAATGGGTAATGTGAGAGAGAAGGTGCTTCCGGCACCTTCTTTACTTTTGCAGCTTACGGTTCCGCCAAAGCGTTCCATAATAGCCTTTACAATAGCCAGTCCCAGACCGCTTCCGGTGCTGCCCCCAGGAGTTCTGGCACTGGATACCGTGTAGGTACGCTGGAATAGCTTTTCCAGAGATTCTGGTGGGATTCCCTTTCCGGTATCGATGACAGAAATCACCAGATTCTGTCCGCATTCCCGGGCTTTCAGGGTAATCTGTGAACCTTTGGGGGTATATTTTGCCGCATTTGTAAAAAGGTTGTCCAATACACGAATCAGCTTCTGGATATCAACACGGATTTGGCAGGTTAGATCCTCCGGCAAATCCAGCTGCATATCGTGGTCTTCATATCTGGTGTCCACAATGGCATCAAAAAAGTATTCTTCTAAAATGGCGGCAGCAGGAAGAACGGTGAATTCCAGTTCCCTGCTGGTATCCTCCACACAGAACAGATAATACATGTCCTGAATCATATTCTCTAAAGTCCTAGTGCGGCGGTCTATAATCTGCAGAGTAGAAGTCAGGTCTTCTTCTGAAAGATTACGAGACGTCATAAGGACATCCACTGCGCTGCGGATGGCAGTAATGGGGGCTCGCAGGTCATGAGAAATATTCGCCAGCATTTCACTGCGTTCCTTTTGCATTTTCTGTAGCTCTGTATTAGCAACGAGAAGCTGTGCTGTAAGCTTTTCTATGGTTTGGCTCTCAATATCTGGAGCCTGAAATTGATTCTTTTCCATGTTTCCCTCTTAGTGAGTAATAAATTTGTAGCCTTTGGACCATACGGTCTCAATCATATTTTCCAGTTCGTAATTACCCTCAAATTTCTTTCTCAGGCGGCTCACATTTACCATAACGGAACGGCGGTCTGAGACCTGATAAGAGCCGAAGAGGGCTGTGCCCAGCTCTTCAAAGGTGATTTCCTTGTCAGGATTGGAGGCCAAGTATAAGAGAACCTCGTATTCTCTGTTGGCAAGTCCCAAGTCATCACCTTTATAGAAGGCCTTGTGGGCAATCATGTCGATGGTCAGGTTCTGGAAGGTCAGCACACTGGCAGATTCCGCAGGAGCCACCTTTTTGAAGCGTCTCAGCAGGACATCAATGCGCACCTTTACTTCACGGATACTGTAGGGCTTGACGATATAGTCATCGGCACCGGTCATCAGACCATTAATTTTATCATCCTCCGTATCCTTTCCGGTAAGAAAAATAATGGGGGCGGAAGAGAACTTCGGATTTCCTGACATACCTGAAAGCCATCCATACCCGGCATCATTACATCCAATAAAATGCAGTCGGGATTGACTTTTTTGGCACCTGCAATCCCTTTTTTGGGGTCAGAGGAAATATATACGGTAAAGCCCTCCTGGGTCAGGTACTTCTGATTTAGTTTTAGTACTTCAATATCGTCATCAATTAGTAAAAGTGTGGCCATGACTATCCTCCTATTTCTCTATAATTTCATCATAAATTCGTACCTTTTAATTGTCAATTGAAAAAGTTTGGAGTATAGTAGAATCATAATATGTTTATGCATATCGTCAAAAGAGAAAAGTCGCAGTGCGATGTTGGGAGAGAGTATTATGAAAATTGCAGTGGCAGGTACCGGTTATGTGGGATTATCATTGGCTGTTTTGTTGTCACAGAATAATGAAGTAACGGCAGTGGATATTGTGGAGGAGAAGGTTGCGCTGATTAACAACCGCAGATCTCCGATTGTGGATAAAGAGATTTCGGATTTTTTAGAGACGAAGGAACTGAATTTAAGGGCAACCACTGATGGCGCAGAAGCGTATAAAAATGCAGAATATGTGGTTATATCTACACCGACCAATTACGATCCGGTGAAGAATTATTTCGACACTTCTTCCGTAGAAGCGGTAATTCAGCTTGTGAAGGAAGTAAATCCAGAGGCGGTGATGATTATCAAGTCCACTATTCCGGTAGGATATACCCAGTCGGTAAAAGAGAAGTTCGGCACGGACAGAATTCTGTTTTCTCCAGAATTCTTGCGTGAAGGACGCGCTCTTTATGACAATTTATATCCTTCCCGTATTATTGTGGGAAGACCCGGGGGAAATGAAAAGCTGTGTGAGGCAGCCGAAAAGTTTGCAGCACTTTTAGTAGAGGGTGCAGAGAAGAAGGATGTGCCGGTTCTCTTTATGGAGACTACAGAGGCAGAAGCGGTAAAGCTTTTTGCTAATACATATCTTGCTCTGCGTGTTTCTTATTTTAACGAACTGGATACTTATGCAGAGACAAGAGGGTTAAATACCAAGAATATTATTGACGGCGTATGTCTGGACCCGCGAATCGGCGGTCATTATAATAATCCATCCTTTGGTTATGGCGGTTATTGTCTGCCCAAGGATACCAAGCAGCTTCTGGCGAACTACATGGATGTACCACAGAACTTAATTCAGGCTATCGTGGACTCCAATAGTACCAGAAAGGATTTTGTGGCGGAGCAGGTGCTTCGCAAGGCAGGATATTTTGATGAATACAATATCGGTGCCGGCGGTATTCCGGGAAATGATTGTGTGGTAGGTATTTATCGTCTTACCATGAAGGCGAATTCCGATAACTTCAGACAGAGCTCTATTCAGGGTGTAATGAAGCGAGTGAAGGCAAAGGGTGCAACGGTTATCATCTATGAGCCTACGTTAAAGGAGAATTCGTTCTTTGGCAGTGAAGTAGTTACGGATTTGGATGAATTTAAAAAGCGTGTAGATGTTATTATTGCCAATCGTAGCGCAAAAGAGTTAGAGGACGTGGCGGATAAGGTTTATACCAGAGATTTATACGGACGTGATTAAATACGAATGAATCGAGGGTAAATGCATGAATAAATCAAATTCAGGTGCAAATACCAATACACTGCAGATGTTGATGGATATTGTTCTCCTTGCAGTGGTGTATATTGTTGATATATTAGTTTCTGGGAAAAATATAGACGATGAGTTGAAGATTGGCTTTTTGGTACTGCTTGCAGTGTTTGTATTGATATACGTGTTGTCAAACAAGGAGCAGTATCTATACAACGTAACCATGTTTTATTATCTGGATCGTGTACATAGGAAGATTACCAAGTCCTTTTTACTTGCTACAGTGGCCACGGCAGCAATGATGGGCTTTATGCCCATAACGGAAGAGGGACGAGCTTTTTATTTTTTATTCCTGATTTTGGCCTATATCTGTGTGTGCGTGAAGATGTTTTTGGTGAAGCCACTGGTGAATAAAAGTGTGGGAAAGGGAACACCCAGAACGGTATTTGTAGGAAAAGTAGGGCAGTTTAATAAATTCCGCTATTTTCTGGAGAAGACTAGTATCCGCATCATGCATATCGGCTATATTGCCATGACCCGGGAGGATTATGAGGCTGCTGAGGAGGGAACTTACATCGGCTGTCTGGAGAATCTGGAAGAATTGATTCGTGAGCACAATATCGATCAGGTATATATTATTCAGAAGCAGGGCGTGGAGCTGCCCTTTACCCAGATGTATGTAGACCTTTGTATTGACATGGGTGTGACGGTGCGGTTGATTGTGGATTTGTATAAGAGACGTCGCGCCAATAGCTATGTGAGTACCGTAGGTACCTATCCGGTGCTTACTTATCATACGATTACGCTGAATACTTATGAGCAGCTGATTAAGAGGCTTATGGATATTGCCGCCGGGCTGGTGGGGTGTATTGTATTTTCCCCCATTATGCTGGTGACAGCCATTGCCATTAAGCTGGATTCGCCGGGACCTGTATTTTTCAGGCAGACCCGTGTAGGACAGAATGGCAGACATTTTCAGATTTACAAATTCCGAAGCATGTACATTGATGCGGAGGAGCGTAAGAAAGAACTGATGGCGCAGAATGAAATCGAGGGAGGCGTCATGTTCAAGATGAAGGACGACCCTCGTATTACCAGAGTGGGGAAATTCATCCGAAAGCTGAGCATTGATGAGCTTCCGCAGTTTTTTAATATTCTTGGCGGCAGCATGAGTCTGGTAGGAACCAGACCGCCAACCATTGATGAGGTGGAGAAGTATGACCGCAGCCACTGGAGACGTATCAGTATTAAACCGGGGCTGACCGGAATGTGGCAGGTCAGCGGACGAAGCAATATCACCAGCTTTGATGAGATTGTAGAGCTGGATGTGGAGTATATTGATAACTGGTCTTTGATGCTGGACATTCGTATCATTTTAAAGACGGTTTTGGTACTGTTTAAGCATGAAGATGCCTATTAAAATCACAAAATAATATCTTTTCTTGTAAATATCCACTGTGAAAGCAGTGGATATTTTTATGTGCCATGGTAAAAACGGAGAAGATTTCCCAGGTTATTGAAAATCGTGGAAGGATTTGCTAATATGAAATATGGGAAAAAAGTCCTATATGGAGGAGGTAAAAATGGAACAGAAGCTGGTAAGTGTAATCGTACCCATTTACAATCTGGAAAACTATTTGGAAAAATGTATCCGTAGTCTGTTAAATCAGACCTATGCCAATCTGGAGGTTTTTCTTGTGAATGATGGTTCTAAGGATTCCTCCGGTGAGATTTGTGATAAATATAGTGCATTAGACCAGCGAATTACTGTGATACATCAGCAGAATGGGGGAGCAGCAGCAGCCAGAAATGCAGCTCTCGATGTCTGCAAGGGGGAATATATTGCCTTTGTGGATGGTGATGATTATATTGATATCCATTATGTACAGACCTTGGTGGAATGTATGGAGAAGCAGGGGGCACAGATTTCCATCTGTGGCTGGCAGGATGTATATGAGTCCACAATAGTGGAGGAGAGACCCTTAGTAGGTGAAGTAGAGATTTATAATACCGAGCAGGCACTGGAGAACCTGATGTATCAGAGGAGATTTGATACTGCAATGTGGTCCAAGCTGTATAAACGGGAGCTGTTTGAAGGAATACGTTTCCCGCTGGGCAATCTGTATGAGGATATTGCCATTATTTACAAGGTGTTTTGCAATGCGGATGTGATTTCTTATGTGGACTACAAAGGGTATTTTTATTTGCTTAGGGAGCAGGGAACTACCTTGCAGACCTTTAAGCCAAAGAAGATGGATTTGATTGATGTGGTGGATGATATGGTGGATTATCTTTTGCCAAAATATCCCCAGATACGTGGTGCCGTGCTTTGTAAATATATAAGAGCTAATTTCCACATTTACTTACAGATTCCCACAGGTGGGGAGCTGTATCCAGCAGAAAAAAAGCGTATTGAAAAGAATATAAAGACCTACCGAAAGGAAGTTCTCAGAGACAAGAATGCACAGAGAGGAACAAAGGTAGCTCTTTTGTGCTCTTATGTCAGTCTTCCACTTTTGGTGAAATTTAAGAGTTTAAAACAATATGGAAAGAAGTAGGTGACTATGGGAAAGAAGGTAATCGCCCATGTGGCCGGAGGACTTACCACCGGTGGCGTAGAGGCAGTAATCTACAATTATTTTTCACATATGCCTTTAGAGGAATATGAGCTTCATTATTTAACATACACGGACCCTAACGAAGTGGAGAAGAAAAGATTTGAGGATTTGGGGTTTATCGTACATACCCTTCCTCGGAAGAAGGAACATTTTTGGAAGGCGTTCTGGGCTGTGTACCGGATATTCAAGGAATATCATGTGAATATTGTGCATTCCCATATGACATTAATGTCCTTCATGACTTCCTTTATCGGAATACTCACCGGTGTGAAGGTGCGTGTGGCTCATTCCCATCTTGCCCAGTATCCTACCGGGATTAAGAAATATGTATATGCAGTCTTCAAGGTACTGAGCAGAATTACTTCCACAGATTGGTTTGCCTGCGGTATCGAGGCGGCCAATTATCTGTACGGAGAGAAGAATGTGAAGGCCGGAAAGGTGACCATTCTGAACAATGCCATCGACCTGTCCCGGTTTAAGGTGCAGGAAGAAGTGAGGGTGCAGATTCGGGAAAAGTACGGCTTGCAGGATGCTTATTGTGTAGGGCATGTAGGACGTTATACAGAGCAGAAGAACCATAGCTTTTTGATAGATATTTTTGAAGAAATTGCCCGGGAAAGAGCGGATGCAAGGCTGCTTTTGGTGGGAGAAGGCCCACTAATGGAGCAGGTGAATGAGAAAATCGCAGCGAAAAATCTGAATGATAAGGTGATTATTGCCGGTTCCTGTACCAATATGCATGAGATGTATCAGGCAATGGACGTAATGGTATTCCCCTCCTTATATGAAGGGCTTTCCGTGGCACTATTAGAGGCACAGGCTATGGGTCTGGAAATCTATGTGTCGGATACGGTGACTCCAGAGCTGAACCTTACGGAAGGAATTCATTATCTATCTCTGGCGCAGAGTCCTAAGGAGTGGAGCAGTGCAGTGCTGAAAAATGCTGTCGTGGGTCAGTTCCATGATAATAAGAATGTACTTGCTGAGAAGAATTACGATATTTTGAGAGAAGCAAAGAAACTGGATGATTTTTATAGTATGAAAATCGCTGGAAAGCAGGAGGCAAAATGAAAACAATAGAATTATATCGTTGCAAAGACGAAATCATTAATGATGCGTATGACAGAGCAGTGGTTAATATTTTCTTGCAGAAAGAGAAAAACGGCAACCGCTCCTTCCTTTTGTGCGGAAGTGATGCAGGAGTAGGTACCACATCCATTTCGGTGGAGCTGGCCATTTCTTTATCTGTGGCAGGCTGGAAAACCATTCTTTTAGATGGTGATCTGAGAAAAGGAAATACCTATAAGCGTCTCAATGAGGCGGCACGCATTGGTTTGTCTGATTATATTTGCTCCGATGCATCCATGCATGAAATTATCTATGAAACCAACTGGGAGCTGCTTCACTATATTCCCTGTGGCGTGGGCGGCGAAGAAAGCCCGGTCCGTCAGCTTTGTTCTTCAAAGCTGGATGGTCTGATGCAGGCTCTTCATGAGGAATATGATTTTATTATTATTGATGCACCTTCTCTCAATTCGTCTGTGGATGCACAGCTCTTTGCAGTGAAGGCAGATGCGTCCATTTTAGTAACGGCCATGAATGATTCGAAGCAGAAAAGTCTGGAAGAGGCGAAGAAGCAGCTGGAAAAGGCCGGTGGTAAAGTAATCGGTGTGATTGAGAATAAGGTTGCCATGGATGAGTACAAGAAGTATATCCGTGACTTTGATTATTTCAAGAGAAAAAGATTTCTGAAGGGCTCTCAGAAGAAGGAGGCAAAATAATGGGAAACAAATGGCTGAAAAAGATAACCTGTATGCTTAGTGCAGTGCTTCTTATGGCGTTTCCGATGGCGGTAAAAGGAGCAGAAATACCCATGGAAATTGCAACCTCAGATATTTTAAGTGTTACAGAACCACGGGTGATGGTAACCGGCTATGAGGTGACGGAAGGAAAAATCGCCCAGGAAGAGGGCTTTACCTTATCTGTTGATGTAACGAATGTGAACAAATATGCAGATGCTTACAATGTGCAGGTGACTTACAATTCTCAGACCACCAATGTACGTCTTGCAGATGGTGAAACCAATCAGGTCTTCTGGGAAGAAATTCCGGCGGGAGAGACGGTATCCTTTACCATGGACTATGAGGTGCTTGGTGCATATGAGGCAGATACCATCATTATGGAGTATACCTTCGGATACATCGATCACTATGGCGTGGGATATTCTAATGTGTCCACCATTTCTCCCCAGATTGATAAGAGCTGTGAAATGACCATCAATTCCCTGACAGTGGCAGAAAATGCGGTGCTGGGCTCTAAGACCTTAATCAATGTGAGATATTCCGGCAGCGGTTCTTTAGAGATGAAGTCTGCGAAGATGCTGGTGGAGGGTAATATTGCCGGCGGCAGTAAGGAAGTGGATTTGGAGGTTTCCTCAAATGGCCTTCAGAAATCCATGGATTATTATGTGAACTTTGAGGAAGAGGGAACCCAGGAGGTTGTCATCTCTTTTGTATACATAGACGAGAATGATAATGAATATAAGGTGGACGGTGAGACCTTCTCTGTAGAGGTCAGTAAATATCAGACCGCCATTACCAATGTAACTCAGGAAAAGACCTATAAATTTGTAACAGAAGCCAATAAGTATTACATTGTTGCTGCCTGTGGCTGCGCACTGGTGGTAGTTCTTTTATGTGTAGTTATCGCTATTCTGAAGATGAAGAATAAGAAAAGAGGCTAAAAATGGATTTTGGAAGAATTATAGAAATTGATTTTTTGAGATGTTTTAAGGCAATCTTTAGAAATATAAAATGGGTGATTCTCTCTACCTTCGCATTTTTATTTGTGGGAATCATGGTAGCGGTACTTTGTCTGGATACAGAAAATGTATATGATGCAAAGGCAAGTGTATACAGTATTGCCTATGGCTCTTATTCGGAGTCCGCAGATGGAATTCAGGCAATCAGAACTTACAGAGATATTGTAAAGAGTGTGAGAGTTGCAGAGCGTGCTGCGGTTCTCCTGGGAGATTCCTCTTTGGACAAGTATGCAATCTATGACATGATTGAAGTGGAAGAAGGGGAAGTAAATGATTACGGTATTGAATCAGAATCCTCTATCATCAATATTCATGCCAAATCCACCAATCCTGAGGATGCCATCCGCGTAGCAAATGCGGTAGCATCTGCTTACGCAATGGAGGTAACCAGTATCACAAACTCTGACAGTGTACAGGTGCTTGACGAAGCTTATTACTGTGAAGTGACCTACAATGCATTGAAGCAGCAGATTATTTATACCGTGCTAATTACTGCGGTAGGTATGCTCTTAGCCATCGCAGTGATTGTATTAATGGAGATTTTCTCCACGAAAATCGTTTCCGTGGAGCAGGGAAGTCTCTATGGTGAGCTTGATATTATCGGTGTAATTCCCAAGCAGGAAAAGTAAAAGCTAGTAGCTTTTTAAGGTGATACATACCAGCTCAGGGCGATTGTAAAAGCGTGGAAGGACGGCATCGCCAAGTCCCCGGCTGACAATCATAGTGCTGGTACCATACTTGTTTTGGTAGATTCCGGCAGTGTATTTGGGGAAGAATTCACCGGAGTTGCCAAGGAGCCCTACATCCAGAATAGGGAGGCGGATGAGTCCCCCGTGAATGTGACCGGTCAATACCAGATCGTAGTTGTAGTCGGATATATTATCAAAAAAGTCTGCACCATGGTACAGAAGAATATGGAATCCCTCCGGCGGAGCCGGAGCTAAATATTCTGTCAGATATCTGGAATACCATTTACAGCCTGTGAGAGTGATGTACTGACCGTGAAGCTCCAGAATAACGGAACTATCGTTAATGTCCCGTACACCGTAGGTATCCAGATAGGAAAGCAGGGTCTCGTACTGGGTAGCAGCATCCGGTTCCAGTTCATGATTGCCGGTAATGTAGTAGCCGGGGACTTCCATTTTCTTGAGACCGGAAAGAAGTGTTTCCACAGAGGAAAGGTCCTCATGGTCCTCATCCACGATATCGCCGGTGAAAACAACAATATCGGGCTCCATTTCCTGAATGGCATTTAGGAGTGTCTGATTATTTTTGCCAAAGGATTTGCAGTGCAAATCGGAGATATGGCATATTTTGAAGCCATCAAAGGCAGCAGGGATTTCGCTGCTTTGATAGGTATAATTCGTAACTTGAAGAGAAGGATTTAGTCCCATAAGGATAAAAAGGACAACTATAATCATAAGGGAAAACAATAATGTCTTTTTCATATGTTTGCCTTTCGGTTTGTTTTTGCTCATTTTATCATATGGAGGAGTAGTTCAGAATGAAGAAAAAAGTCTTACATATTGTAGAAGCCTTTGGCGGCGGAGTGTTTACATATCTGACGGCTTTGGCAAATGGTACATGTGAAGAGTTTGATGTTACAATTGCTTGTACGGTTCGTCCCCAGACACCGGAGAATTTTGAGCGTTTTCTAGACCCGAGAGTACATGTTATCAAGATGGAGCATCAGCAGCGTTCCATCAACCTGAAGAAGGATTTCCGGGGAGCTGTGGAAATCCGTGATATTGTGAAGCAGGTAGAGCCGGATGTGATTCATCTGCATTCTTCGAAGGCCGGAATTCTGGGAAGAATCGCTATCAACTGTAGAAAAAATAAAGTATTTTATACACCTCATGGCTATTCTTTTCTGAAAGAGGATGACCCCATTTTTGTCAGAATGATTTACCGATTGGTGGAGCAGGTGGCAAGCTGGTTTGGTGGCGAAATCATCGCTGTTTCAGAGGGCGAGTATAAGGAGGCACGGAAATTGACAAAGCGTGCATCCTATATTAATAATGGTATAGAATTGACACCGGATTTGGTAGAGGCTTCCAAACGCTCAGAGATAAAGGAGTTGAGTAAGCCGGTTATCGGAACACTGGGAAGAGTATGTTACCAGAAAAACCCGGATTTATTTAATCAGGTGGCACAGAGCCTGAAGGACGATGAATTTGTGTGGATTGGAATGGGTGATATGGAAGAGGCCATACAGGCACCCAATGTGCAAATCACCGGCTGGTGCGAGCATGAAGAGGCAATTCAGCGTCTGGAGCAAATAGATATTTTTCTTTTGACCTCCCTCTGGGAGGGACTTCCCATTTCGCTGCTGGAGGCTATGTATTTAAAGAAAATCTGTATTGTGACAGATGTTATCGGTAATAGAGATGTAATTGAACATGGCGTAAATGGCTTTATCGGTGATACGGCGGAGGAAATCGTTGCTCTGATTGAGGAAATCAGAAGCGGTAAGTGGGATTTGCAGAAGATTACTGAGCGGGCAAAAGCGGATGTAGAGGAGAAATACAATATTCTTGTGATGTGTGAAGAATATAGTAAGCGTTACCGAGAAGGGTAGAATGTATGATTTATTATGTAGTTGCAGTATTACTGTCTATGGTATGTGCATCATATGCGGCCAATGTGAAAAAAGTAAAAAGTCTGCAGGGAACCTACAGAACCTTATGTGTACTGGCGTTCCTTCCCATGACCTTTGTCTCCGTATTCCGGTATGAGGTGGGAACGGACTGGCCTATTTATGATGAATATTTTCATAAAATCGCAGTGGGCGTAGATCAGTTTACAGAGCCGGGATTCAATTTGATAAATAAAGTATTATCCTTCTTTACCAGGGATTCCTGGTGGCTGTTTGCAGTGTGTGCGGTAATTATCGGCATCTTTATGTTCAAGGCTATTATGGAGCAGAGCGTAAATCCTGCCTTTTCCATTCTGATATATGTGCTGGCGGGAGATTATTTCAATTCTCAGAACCAGCTTAGGCAGGCTGCTGCTATGTCCATTTTTCTCTATGCTTTTAAGTATGTGAAGGCCAGAGACTGGAAAAAATACTTTTTCTGGATTTTGCTGGCATCCACCATTCATGTGAGCGGAGTTTTGTATTTCCTAGTGTATTTTTTTTACGGATTAAAGGTAAGTGTACCGGGAATCTGCATTTCCTTTGTGGGCTTATGCGCTGTACTGCCTGTACTAAAAAAGCTTTTGGTATTTGTAATATCCAAGACAAAGTATGGCTGGTATTTTGATTCTGCGTACTATGCCGGCGATTTTAACCTGCTGGGATTTTTAGTGAGTGCAGGATTTTTGGTGCTGCTGCTGTTTTATTATTCTTATTATGACAGGTATTCCAGGCTTCACAGCGAAGCTGGAGAGAGTGTACAGGATAAGGAGTATAATCTGCTTCTTTATATGTATTTTGCAGGATGTGTCAGTACACTGTTTTCTTCCGCAGTACCCCAGATGTCCAGAATTACCCTGCTCTTTACCTTTGTGACATCCCTTCTTTTCCCGAGAATGGTGATGAGAGAGTATCGCAGAAACAGGCGAATTGTGTTATATATGATTGTGGTAGGTGTACTGGCCGTGAAGCTTTTATATGAAGTATGTTATGTGGGCTGGTATGACGCGATACCGTTTAACTGGGTATTTTTTCGATAAGTGATAGATTGGTGAAATGAATGAATAGTAAGTTTAAGAAATTCCTGAAAGGTTTTTTGCACGCCCTTTCTGCAAATATTATCCGTCTGCTGATTTCGATTGTGCTGACGCTTCTTTTACCCAAGCTCCTTGGGGTAGAAGAATATAGCTATTGGCAGCTGTATTTGTTTTATGTTACATACACCGCATATTCTTCCTTGGGCTTCTGCGAAGGTATTTATTTAAAGCACGGCGGAAAAGAGTATGAGGAATTGGAGCCGCGAATGATTGGTTCCCAGTTCTGGGCACTGGCGGTTTATGAAATCGTATTTTGTGTGGTAGGGGCCTTTTTAGCCTGTACCTTTTTGCAGGGAGAGAATAAGGGAATGATTTTATCACTGGCACTGGTATCGTCCCTATTTGATATTCTGCGCTATTTCCTGCAAAGCGTTTTGCAGGCTACCAACCGGATACAGGAGTATGCCAAGATTGTAACTTCAGAGAGAATGCTTTTCTTTGTTTTTGCAATCGTCTTTCTGATTTGGGGAGTGCGCGATTTTCGTATGTTGATTCTATCGGAAATCGGAGCCCGCATTATCTCCATGATATATGCTATCGTCGTCTGTAGGGATGTGGTATTTTGTAATATGCGGTATGGCAGGCCGGAATTGGATGAGACTAGGGAAATTATCGGTATCGGCTTTAAGCTTCTTCTTGCAAATCTTGCCAGCCAGCTGATTATCGGTGTGGTACGTTTTATGATAGAGCAGAACTGGGGCACGGTGGTATTTGGAAAGGTATCCCTGACCTTGAGTCTGTCCAATATGATTGTTACCTGTATCAGTGCGGTGAGCATTGTCCTTTTCCCTGTACTAAAAAATCTGGAGAAGGATAAGTTAAATGAGCTGTATGAGACCATGCGAGTGGTTCTGACGGTGCCCATTTTGTTTGTACTGCTCTTCTTTGCTCCAATGAAGGTAATATTGTCTGCATGGCTTCCACAGTATGCGGATAGCCTGAAATATCTGGCAATTTTGCTGCCTATCTGTCTGTATGAGACCAGATTCTATGCTTTGATCAATACTTATCAGAAAGCATATCGTAAGGAAAATGAAATCCTTCTGGTAAATGGAATCTCTGTTGCAGTCAGTGTCTTATTGTCCTTGGTGACAGTTTATGTCCTGAATAATCTGGAACTGGCGGTGGTTGCCATTGTGGTACTGATGATATTTAAGAGTGTTTTTTCTGAGGTTTTGCTGGGGAGATACGTGGGCGTGAATACGCTAAAAGCCAATGTCATCGAAATATTAGTGGTGGGCATATTTATTGTCAGCAGCATGTTTTTCCCGTATTCCTATGCTATTTTGACATATTTGATTACGTATGTGATATATTTGTGGGTGACCAGAAAGAGCTTGAAAAAGCACGTGAAGCTTGCAAAAGAGCTTGTAACCAAAAGATAAGAGGTGTATATGAAGCAAAGAAATTATTCCCTAGATGTGGTACGTCTGATTGCTGCACTGGCAGTAGTGGTGTGTCATGCAGATGTATTTATTGAAAATGGCGGTGTGTTATATCAGTTTGTTTCCCGCTATGCCCCAAGAGTCAGTGTGGCGTTCTTTTTTGCGATTTCAGGTTATTACTATATAAAAGCCATTGATAAAAAGGATATTTTTAAGAAACAGATGAAGTCCCTGCTTTTGGCATATCTGGCGTGGACCGTTGTGTATTATGCGGCAAGCTTTGTGGATAATATTCTTCTTGGCGGTGGTGATATAGGTACATTTTTGGTAGAAAGAGTGTTTTTTTTCTTTACAGAGGGCAGTTATCCTCATTTTTGGTTCTTTGTAGCCTTGATTTATTCGGTGGTTTTTGTTACGATATTTAATCGTTTAGGAGGAAAAAAGGGGGTATTTGCCTTAACCGTTCTTTCCCTGATTCTTTTTGTCATCGGAAATCTTGGTTCCTCCTATTATGTTTTGGGCGCGAATATTCCGGGCCTGAATATTCTGTATGGGGAATATCAGGAAGTATTCTTTATTCTGCGCGGTATTTTCTGTATGGGACTTCCTTATTTTATGATGGGATATTGGTTGAATGTGCTGGAGGAGAAAATCCTCGCCATGGACGGCAGAAGGTTCTGGTGTATCTATGGGGGAGCATCCATTCTCTATGTGGCAGAGATTTTGCTTCTGGCTACCGTAATTAATGGAACAGAGAGACCGGAGGTCTTTATTATGCTGTATCCTATGGCATTTCTGGTGATGGCAATGCTCCTTAGGAATCCGATGCCGGAGTGGAGTAAGGCAGCACCCTTCTGTAAGAGAATGTCAGGATATATATACTATGTGCATCCCCTTCTGATATTGATATTCGGGTTAATGGGAGAGATGCTTCACATAACTATTCCATCCTATATTGTGTATCTTCTTGTAATTGCAGCTGCAATGATAAGTGGTATAATTTTAATGAAACTAAGTGAGAAAATTAAGTTCTTGAATTATTTTGTGTGATGTTCGGAGAATTTTAGGAGAAGACGAATGAAGAGAGATAAGAGAATTACTTTTTTATCTGTGTTTGTAATCCTATTTGCTGTAGCTGCTGTTTTTCTTTTTGGAAAGGCTTTTATGAGCATGGGGGAGAATGAGTCACCTAATGTAGTACAGAGGGAAAGTGATGGTGTGACAGACCTTGGGGAGAAGGAACCGGCAGAGAACGGTCAGAGCGTGGATTTTTCAGCGCAGTCCCTTTCCATGGAAGAATTTAATGGGTTATTTAGCGGCGAGGGCTCTTTAAAGACGGAAAGAATTGTTATTGAAGGGGTACCTGTGAATATCTTCTTTCAGGACAATCTGACAAAGATGCCGCTTATTATCATGCAGCACGGACTTACAGCAAATAAGGAAAGCATGACAGATTTGGCAAAGTCCTTTGCAATGCAGGGATATGTGGTAATCACTCCGGATGCGGTGGGGTATGGCGAGCTGGCAGATGGTGTGTATCGTGGGCTGCCAGAAATTATTGAGGGAACAGCGGAGAACTTCGGTAAGATAATCGAGTTCTGTGGTCAGGGAGAGTATGTGGATGAAAGCAGAGTGGGGCTTTGCGGAGTATCCATGGGTGCTTTGACTTCCCTATATTATTCTGCATATGGAGAGCATGAGATCAAAGCGGTAGTGTCCTTCTGCGGAACACCGGATTTTGCTTCTTTTGCGGGAATGGATGCGATTGAGCGTTACCATTCAGCAGATGGATCATCCTCAGTAAAGGACAAAGATAAAATTAAGGCGATGGAAGAGGCGATGACATCTTTGTCTCCATATGATACACTATTAAATGAGAAGGATACAGCGTTATTCTTAATGTGTGGAGCAGCGGACAATGTAGTTCCACCGGAAGGGAATGCTACCTTCTATCAGGAGGCAATTGCTGCGGACAAGAAGGTAAGTCTGGTGGTGAAGGAAAACCAGGGACATACCTTAGAATTAGATGAAATGTATGCTGCACTGGCCTTTATGGTGGAAAATCTTTAATTAAGGCAGGGGGAACCTTATGGAAACCAGATATGATAAATTGAAAATATTTTTCCGGGGAATTGCAACGGTTTTATGCATGTACCTTCTGGTCTTTACCATAGGGAGTGCAGTAAGCAACCCTGTAATTATAGAGGATACCCAGGTGCCTCTTAGCAGCTGGTCACAGGAAAATGTGTTGTTTCGGTATGATGGGGACGGATATTGTTATGTGATAACGAATGACGGAAGAGAAATCTTTTCTTTTGTAAACGAGGACGGAACCATGCTGGATGCCATGTCCGGCGGTGGAACCTATATGACCATTGATGGAGTGACCTGGCAGTATGGTGGTGCAAGCTACATTAATGGTTATACGGATAATGGAGATGGCAGTCTGACCGTGTCATACCAGATGTCAGATTCTTCACAGGCATATAACGTATATCGTTTTTATGACAGCCATGTGACGGTACAAGCCTGCATTTCCGGCGTATCTAATAGTGCTACTGTTGCAGGGGCGGTGTTATCAAGAAATTTCCCCAATGGGTATACCTCTGTGGAGAAGAAGATTGCTTCAAAGTGGGTATATCCGGAAAATGGTGACTTCCCTTATCAGGAGCAGGAGGGGATTGTTACTGCGGTGCAGGTAGGAGAGCACCACAAGGTATATACCTTTGTGAGAGGCGCAGACGGTGAGAAAATGGTTCTTTTTGAAGAATACCCGGATGTGCATATCCCGGTGACCCTAAGTGGTGGTGGATTTAGTGAATACAGTATTACTTATGATTTGGTGTTCGAGAATATGCAGAAAACGGAGAATGCAGATTGCAGTGCTCTGTTTAAGAGCCGGGGCTATGAGTTCTCAGCATGTGTCTCAGAGCAGACGGCAAAGCAGAGTCAGGCCACCATTTACTTTGGAAATATGGTAGACCTTACTATCGATGTGGCCGGTGTCAGTGGTGGTGATGCTTCGGCGCAGGTAAGCTACAGGCTTTATGATTATGATGGTAATGTGCTGGCTTCTGGTGCACAGGAGGCTGCTTTGCAGAAGTCTTCCGTGACAAAGATTCCGGTACATTTAGAAACGGAAAAAAGAGGAATCTTTTTCTTGGATTATGAAGTGAAGGGTACACAGAATTCTCATAGAGAGTTATATACCTTTGCACTTTTAGACCAGTATACCTATAGCGCAGAGAATCCATTTGGTGTCAGTGGCGTGCGATTCGGGGCATATGAGCAGAATCAGACCACTGGATGGCTCCTTCAGAATATCGGTGCGAAAAATGTGCGGGTATGCTTATCAGAGCCGGACTATGTATCCAATGATTATTCTCTTCTTTCATCCTGCCTTGAGTATTTGACTGGAATGGGTATTAATGTGAATGGTCAGTACCTTTTGATGGACGGCTGGGTGGTACCTACCAAGGATACGGCAGATACTTATGAAAGTGAGATAAGCGGCGTACTTTCCCAGGTAGGCAGATATTTAAGTGACTGTCAGATTGGAAATGAGTACAATTTAACCAATACCGGTGATGTTGCCGGTGGTATGGAGGCGTATCTGGCATCTTACTTTGATGCCGGTTATCGCAGTGTAAAGGATTGTTATGGTATAGATGTGGGCGGAGCCGGCATTGGCTTAAGTCATGTGGACTGGATGGAACAGTCGGTGGCATCCGGGCTTTTTGAGAAGCAGGACGTATTTGTGACCCATGCATATGGTTTTCCGCATTCCCCGGATTATTCTCAGGATTCAGGGATTGAGCTGGTAGTGGAAAGCTCATATATCCGTACAAGAGATTTTCTGGATGAGTATGGGGACAAGCAGTGGTATGTGGGAGAGGTTGGTTATCCTACAACGGCATTGAGTACCGCTGGTGTGGCAAGCGGTGTGGACCTTCGCAGTCAGGCAGATTACACCATCCGGGAATGTGTGCTTGCGTTAAATTACGGAGCAGATGTGGTGGAAGTATATAATTTATATGACCAGCAGAATCTGTTTAAGGGTATTAGTGCAAAGGATCAGGAGGACAATTTCGGATTGTTCTATGATCAGGATTATTACGGAAGGATTATGCCGAAGCCTTCGGCCATTGCTTTTGCAAATATGACTAGGTCACTGGATGGCGTTACAGAGTGTGAGGAGATTGGGGTGGAGTCTTCCACAGCCAGAGTATTTGAAACGCAAGGCACAGAGGAAAATAAGACGGTATATGTGGCTTGGTCCAATGTGGCACGTCTTTCCAATGACGTAGGCATTGATTTTATTAGAACACCCAATCTTCCGTGGAACAATCAGTGGAGCGGAAGTGAGCAGGTGGCGATTCCGGTAGAGGGCAGCAGGGCAGCAGTAATGGATTCTATGGGAAATCGCAGAGAAGTAACGATAGAAAATGGGCAGGTTGTTGTTAGTTTGACCGGAAGTCCTATATACGTTGAAGTGATAGGATAAGGTACGGTAGAGGAATCTCATAATCACAGGTGTGATGTGAGCAGTAAGGAGTGTTATGAATAGAACAAATTCAGGCGCAAATACCAATACGTTGCAGATTCTGATGGATATTATTCTTTTAGTATGTGCATTTGTGATAGATGTTCTGGTTTTCGGAAAGAGTGTGGGGAACGATTCCCTTTATCAGTATGGTATTCTGGCAGCAGTTTTTATTTTGATTTATGTACTTTCCAACAAAGAGCAGTATTTATATAACGTAACCATGTTTTATTATCTGGATCGTGTACATAAAAAGATTACCAAATCATTTTTGCTGGCTACGGTAGCCACCGCAGCAATGATGGGATTTATGCCCATAACGGTGCCGGGGCGTAAGTTTTATTTTGTTTTTCTGATTATTGGTTATATTGTGGTGTGTCTGAAGATGTTTCTCTTAAGACCATACCTTGGCAGCAGAGTAGCCAAGAATGCGCCGCGAACTGTCTTTGTGGGAAGAGTGGGACAGTTTAACAAGTTCCGGTATTTCTTAGATAAGACAAGTATTCAGATTAATCCACTTGGATATATTGCCATGACCAGAGGAGATTTAGAACAGGCAGAGGAAGGAACTTATCTGGGATGTCTGGATGAATTAGAGGAGCTGGTTCGAGAGCATAATATCGATCAGGTGTATATTATTCAGAAGCAGGGCGTGGAATTGCCATTTACCCAGAAGTATGTGGATCTTTGCATTGATATGGGTGTGACAGTCAGACTGATTGTGGATTTCTACAAGAGACGCCGCGCCAATAGTTATGTAAGTACTGTAGGAACTTATCCGGTGATTACTTATCATACCGTCAGCTTAAATACTTACGAGCAGGTAATCAAGAGACTGATGGATATTGCAGCGGGGCTGGTGGGATGTATTGCATTCTCACCCATTATGCTCATTACTGCCATTGCCATTAAGCTGGATTCGCCGGGACCGATTCTTTTTAAGCAGACCCGTGTAGGACAGAATGGCAGACATTTTAAGATATACAAATTCCGAAGCATGTATATTGATGCGGAGGAGCGTAAGAAAGAATTGATGGCCCAGAATGAAATCGAAGGGGGCGTCATGTTCAAGATGAAGGACGATCCACGTATTACCAAGGTGGGGAAGGTAATCCGTAAGCTGAGTATCGATGAACTTCCACAGTTTTTCAATATCTTGGGTGGCAGCATGAGTCTGGTAGGTACCAGACCGCCTACAATGGACGAGGTGGAGAAGTACGAGAGAAGCCACTGGAGAAGAATCAGCATTAAGCCGGGACTTACGGGAATGTGGCAGGTCAGTGGACGAAGCAATATCACTAATTTTGATGAGATTGTGGAGCTGGATGTGGAGTATATTGATAATTGGTCTATTTTGCTGGATATTCAGATTATCTTTAAGACCGTGTTAGTGCTGGTAAAGCATGAGGATGCTTATTAAGAAGGAAATGTATAAGGAGAGAATCAGATGAAAGTATTAGTAACAGGCGTGAAGGGACAGCTTGGCTACGATGTAGTGAAGGAACTGGAAAAGAGAGGACATGAGGCAGTAGGAGTGGACATTGAAGAGATGGACATTACCGACAGTGGGTCTGTAGATAGGGTGATTAAGGAGTGCGCACCGGACGCAGTAATTCACTGTGCAGCATGGACTGCGGTGGATTTGGCAGAGGATGAGGATAAGCAGGAAAAGGTACATCAGGTAAATGGCGTGGGGCCTCAGAACATTGCCAAGGTGTGTAAGGAACTGGATATCAAGATGATGCAGATTTCCACGGATTATGTTTTCGATGGACAGGGGGAGACTCCATGGCATCCGGATTGTAAGGATTATGCACCACTTAGCGTATATGGCAAAACCAAGCTGGAGGGTGAGCTTGCAGTAGCAGAGACTTTGGAGAAGTATTATATCGTGCGTATTGCCTGGGTATTTGGCAAGAATGGTAAAAACTTTATCAAAACCATGTTAAATTTAGGAAAGACTCACGATAAGATCACCGTAGTGTGTGACCAGATTGGAACACCTACTTATACCTATGATTTGGCAAGACTTTTGGTAGATATGATTGAAACAGATAAGTATGGCTACTATCATGCAACCAATGAAGGCGGTTTCATCAGCTGGTATGATTTTACGGTGGAGATTTTCCGTCAGGCAGTGGAAAAGGGACATAGTGAGTATTCCACAGACCGTCTCACTGTGGCACCGGTAACAACTGCGGAGTATGGTGTGTCAAAGGCAGCCAGACCATTCAATAGTCGTCTGGATAAATCGAAGCTTGTGGAAAATGGCTTTGAGCCTCTCCCTACCTGGCAGGATGCTTTGTCCAGATATTTGGATGAGCTGGAGTGGTAAAGAATTTGTTTCTTCATGTTTACATCCAAGGCAAATTGTTCTATAATAAAAATAGGACATAAGTACTACGATGTATGACGTAAGTATTATGTTTTGGGGGAACGCGTTATGAAAAAGACAAATGGTGACAGTGGCTGGCTGTATTATTTTATAGCGGTAATTTTGATTTTGGCAGGTGTTTTCGTAGAACCCTTGGCGGCAGTGCTTGGGATTTTAATTGTAGCAGCTAGTCTGGTTTCCAGGTTGGTGGAGAGTAATGCCCATCGTAAGCTGGCAAAGAAGGCGGAAGAAGAAGTTGCTAAAGCCCAGCAGCAGAACCAGCAGGGGAAGGCAGTTTAAAAATCTAGAAAAATCCTTTAAAAATCGAATAAAATTTTGTTGACAATGCATTCGCAAACAAGTATACTATCCTAGTGTGCACGCGAATGCATTTTTATTTTTGCGCAAAAATGTGTGAGGTAAAGGCAAGCGAGTGCAGTAACAAAAATTTGTAGAAAGAGAAAGAGGTGAAACAGAATGCCAACATTTAACCAGTTAGTAAGAAAAGGTCGCCAGACTGCAGTTAAGAAGTCAACTGCTCCTGCTTTACAGAAAGGATACAATTCCCTTCACAAGAAGGCAACAGATGCTTCTGCTCCTCAGAAGAGAGGTGTTTGTACCGCTGTTAAGACTGCAACCCCTAAGAAGCCTAACTCAGCTCTTAGAAAGATCGCCAGAGTTCGTCTTTCAAACGGAATCGAAGT
>F42_Fallow_Deer__coassemble_315_pt1 | contig 61963 bp, 65 predicted proteins | sample F42_Fallow_Deer__metabat2_low_PE_003 | metagenome-assembled genome bin F42_Fallow_Deer
AATTTAATCACTTCAAAAAAATCGTACTAAACAAAAAAGAAGGAGGATTCCCTGTGGTTAATTTTACATCAAATACTTATCAAATGAAACGAGAAATTTTAGCTTTTTCAAATAAAATTTCCAAAAAGCTTCCAAAACCGGACAAAAAAATTTACCGCCGACATGACTTATGGCATGCTTGCCTCTGGAAGTTGCCTGCTGACTGACATTGCCGACCAACTTCATGAAAATACCAAAAAGTGATATTGTCTTCTTAGTTGCTATTTTTATTACCATTTGAGCTATTGATATTCCCACCGCAATAACCTTTTCTCGATTTTCTTCATCCTATAATAATTTAGGGCTTTTGAAATTTGCTCCTCAAGTATTTTTACTGCTACTTCTTTTCCTTCTTTGCCTAATTGCTTAACTTTTTGCTTTTGAATTCCCTTTTCCTTCGCTACAATAGTATTCCCTTGAATGTTCGATACTGAAACGCCTCTCCCTTTAAAAAAGTAACAATATTATCACTGTAAATAACAAGAAATTCACTCCAGAAAATGATTCTATACTAGATTTTGCAATATCGTAGGCAAGACCTAAATCAAAACCATTGTTTCCCGATGCCAGCAACGGAAACGCAATCGTTTCACAATTCATAATATCCGCCACATTCAATGCCGAAAGATAAGCTGCACTGAGATAATCGTACTCTTGATGTTCTCCATCTACCCACTTTGGTACTACTACATGAATTATGTAGTCCGCATTAAGTTTAAATCCTAATGTAGGTACCGCTTCACCCATTTTACATGTTTTAATCTCTGCACATGCTTTGGTTAATTCCTTTCTGCCTGCTTTTTCAAAAATTGCCTTGGGTGTTCCACTTCCTTCTTTCAATTTTTCATTTGCCGGAAGAACAACGGCATCAACTGACATTTGAGTTATATCGTTTGTACAATTTCAAAATTCATCTTTGGCACCTCGCATTCGATCATTTTTTATTTATCATTATAGTCATATCTGTTCCAACAAACCCACCTCATAATTCAATCCAAATACAAAAATCTCAAATGAGCATACATTAAATTTTCTGACTAATCTACTTCTTCGGCACACTCAATAATTACTCCCAATTCAAGCAATGCCATACCCACAAGGGATAGAAGAGAACAAACATTCTCATCTATGTATTTTTGTTGTTGATAATCATACACATCTAATAATGTTGATGAAAGATTATCTAAATCATATGATGTAATTCCTATTGTTTCCAATCCATTATCCATTTCATTTATGGAATGAATAAGTCGTTTTTCCGCTTCGGATTTGTCTTCTGAAAAGACCAAATCTACTGTCTTCAAATGCAAATCTGTCTTATCTATACAATCGATAGGACAGATTTTATTTGTTAGTACTCCTTTCGCATCTTGCCCTAATCGAAATGACATTTTAATTGTATCATCTTCTAAACAAGACAATAAATAGCTTTCTATCGCAGGATAACTCAATAGTAATTGCCCTTGGTCACCACTATCAGTTCCGTATGGGTCCGTATACTTTTTAACATACTTTCCTCTAAGTTCATTTTTCTTATAGCTAAGAACATCTCTGTCGTACAAATAAAAAATAGGGCAATCTTCAGGCTTAACACCAAACTCTTCTATTAATCGACAAAACAATTCATCAAGCGATTCCTCTGTTAATTGTGTCAACTGATTTTTGGGAAGATTCAATGCAAATACGCGGAATTGAGGATTTCTTCCATATCCAATAAATTCATCACTCCCTCGCCTTAATTCCTGCACTTCATATTCCAATATGTCAGCAAATACTTTTTTTAATAATCTAAGCTCCGTTCCACCTGTCTCCGGGCGTCCTCCCTCAACCATGAATATTACATTACCAATATTTTTTGTTTTATCTATCCTATATTTCTTCATACGTTGGTAGTCCTTCAAACATGCCTCCAAGATACATTTTCTCAAGATTCTGGGCTTCTCGTGGTTTAAATTGAGAAAGACGTTTCACAATACTTCCTGTTTTTTCTTGAAAAGAAATTAAATCAATTTGGTCTGGGCGAAATACCGAATTTGAAATCAAGTTTGTATGATGCGAAGTAACAAAAATCTGTGAATCATTTGCCGTTTCCATAAAAAATTTAATTATCTTTTCAGCTAATTTATTGTGAAGACTATTTCCGAATTCATCAATAATCAACATACCCGGATTTTCTATAACACTAATCAAATTGGGTAATAGTTCTGCAAACACTTGATTTCCTTGGGATTCATTTACTATTATATTAGGAATCGGAAAACTCTTTCTTATAAAAAAAACTGCCTTTTTATCGGAACCTATAGAAATCTTCAATCCTGCCCCTTCACTCTCAGAACCATACTCAACAAAAAAATCATATTTAAATGCCTCAAGATATTTATTTATCTTTTCAACACCAAATTCTTCTGCATACCTTGTTATAGACTTGCCATAAGTAGCCCCCAGATTATATCCATCAATAATATATGAATTCTGTAAAAAATCCATAAGTCTTCTCAATGTAGGTTCTTGGGGAAAACGTCCTGTATTAAATGAAGCTGTTCGTAAAAACAAAGTTTCACTGTCTACCTGTTCATCTACCGTCACAGCCTGACCAATTCTAAGTTCTCCTCTATTAACGTTTCTCAGCAAAACAATAACATCATCAATTTTCAGTGTCTCCGAAATACTATTTTCTTGAACATTGAATTCAATTACATAATACACTTTTTTATTTTCAAACAAAAATTCATATTCTACCGTTGTGATAGGATTTCTAGAAAAAAAACATCGATAACTGGCAAATGTTGTTCCTTCTCCTTTTATCATTTTTATAATAAAAGAAATACCTTTGAGTACATTAGATTTTCCCGACGCATTTGGTCCAATTAACAATGCACCTTTAAGCATTTCATTCTCGTAAACATTTGTTTTTCCCAGAATAGAATATTTAGATGCAGTAAAATCAAATTCTGTTCTCTCCTTAAATGAAAGAAAATTTGTAAGATACATTTTTGTCAGCATTGTAATTACCTCCATACACATATTGTAATCTTTATTTATTTCGCCGTCAATATAAAGTGTAATTTTTTTACTCTTTTAATGTAATTTTTTTCACTTCCATTAGCTACATTTTCATTTTGATTGAATACTATAAAATATTTAATTATCGTCATTTAAAATACATTAACAGGAAATGATATGACTAATCACTTACGATTATGATTAAATAAAAAAACTAAAAAGAAATTCATAGTGAAAACAACAAGCAATTTACCTTTGTCTTCTTACCATAAATTGTTACTTCTATGCACAATACAAATTCGACTCATCTTTATTCTACATAATATTTACCACGCAAATATCATCATATGCAAACAATTGTTGCCATTCCTTTGAAACACAAAACATTATTTCCCTTTCAACTTCAAAAAAATCCCCCATTCCCCACATTTTTCACCTACCACGTCTACACACAAAAAAGACCAACGCATCGTCGGTCTTTCTCACACGCATATCAAATTTTCTTCAACGCCTCTACTCTTCTAGTTTATACCCCATTCCCCACACGGTCTTAATGATATTCCCCTTCTCTCCCATTTTACTGCGGAGTTTCTTTACGTGGGTGTCAATGGTTCTGGCATCGCCGAAGTAATCATAGTTCCACACACTATTGAGTATCTTCTCTCTGGATAGTGCGATTCCTTTATTCTCCATAAAGTAGGTAAGTAACTCGAATTCCTTAAAACTCAAATCAACCGGCTGGCCGTCGATGGTGACCTGATGGGCTACCTTGTCAATAATGATGCCGGCGTATTCAAGATTCTCTTCGCTGCCGGTCTGACCGGTGCGGCGGAGGATGGCTTCGATGCGGGCTACAAGGATTTTGGGGCTGAAGGGCTTGGAAATATATTCATCCACACCCAGTTTAAAGCCTGTAAGCTCGTCCTGCTCGTCGGCTCTGGCGGTCAGCATGATAATCGGCACCTGGGAAAAGGCGCGGATTTCCTTACATACCTGCCAGCCGTCCATCTTTGGCATCATTACATCTAATACAATCAGCGCGATATCCTTTTCCTTAAAGAAGATATCTACCGCCTGCTCTCCGTCTCCTGCTTCCAGTACGTCATAACCATTTCTGGTCAGGAAATCCTTTACAAGCTTACGCATTCTGCTTTCATCATCTACAACTAATACTTTTAATCGTTCCATATGCACAACCTACTCTTTCCTCTTCGTAAGCCTAGTATAAAACAACTCTGTGTATAAATTGTGAATTCTACTCGCCTTTTTTAAGCTCCAGCTCCTTTTCACGAATCACCTGCTCCCGCTCCGTAAGCTGCTGCTCCCAGGCCGCATAGCGATTCTCCAAAGCTTTCTCATAGTTCAGAATATTAGGATTGTCGCTGCTCAGTGCCACATAGAACATAAAAGCAACTGCTACGGCAAGAAGCACATTCAACGATATCGAGAACATAGTTCCCCATTTACGCTTTGCAATCTCTTCCTTAGTATCCGGTCTGCGAATGTTCTTCACAGTCTTCACCGGAATCGCCGGAATCTCCTTGCCCAGCTCCTCCTTGTGGTTATTTAAATGATTTTGCAAATGCTTCAGATAAATAACACCCACAGGAGTTCTGAATATCTGATCTGTAATGGCCTTCTCATAAATCGTATAGACCTGCTGCAGATTAGCATAGTTCAGCTTGCTTTCAATATAATCTACCTGCTTTTTTTCTTTTGTGGCAGTCTTTGCTTCTGCCTGATTGGGAAAAGAGAAGCCCTCCGCTTCAAATCCCTGCATATTCTGTGTATCCATAATCCCCTATTACATTCCTAAGAAGTTTCTTACTACGGACTGCATCTCGTTTACTTCGCATACGTTGTCATGAACAACAGGTGCGGTACGGATTTCCTCGATTGCGTTAGGTACAGTTACATTGGAAATCTTAGAAAGCTCGTCTACCAGCTCGAAGTCCCCCTTTGCACTCTCGCTCTGGAGAAGTGCTTCCATAACGCTTCTAGTGAACTTGAACGGACTTGCGGTAGATGCGATGACAGTCTTGGTCTCGTCCTTCGTTTCCTTTACATATTTATCATATACAGTTGCAGCAACTGCAGTGTGGGTATCGATGACATAACCACAGTTCTCATATAATGCATGAATGGTCTCTGCGGTCTCTGCCTCAGTAGCATAGTTACCGTAGAAATCCTTCAGCTGTGCCTTCATATCCTCAGTGATTTCATACTTACCGTTACCGTTTAATGCAGCCATCAGCTCAGCATTCTTCTCTGCATCGTTGCCTGCGATACGATAGATTAATCTCTCTAAGTTGCTGGAGATTAAGATATCCATAGAAGGAGAGGTTGTTAATACAAAATCTCTGTTTCTATCATAGGTTCCGGTGCTGAAGAAATCATATAATACCTTGTTGTCATTGGATGCGCAGATTAACTTTGCAATAGGCACACCCATGTTCTTAGCGTAAAATGCAGCTAAGATATTACCAAAGTTACCGGTAGGAACTACTACGTTGATAGACTCACCGTCAGCAATCTTCTCTTCGCAAAGAAGCTTTGCATAAGAGTAAACATAGTACACAATCTGTGGAACAAGTCTACCGATATTGATAGAGTTTGCAGAAGAGAACTGGAATCCCTTTTCATCCATTTCCTTGGCAAGCTCCTTATCAGAGAAAATCTTCTTCACGCCGGTCTGTGCATCATCGAAGTTACCGTGGATACCAACTACAAGTGTATTGCTCTCCTTCTGGGTAACCATCTGCTTCTCCTGAATAGGGCTTACACCGTTCTTAGGATAGAATACGATGATTCTGGTACCCTCTACGCCTGCAAAGCCTGCAAGTGCAGCCTTACCGGTATCGCCTGAGGTAGCGGTTAAGATTACGATTTCGTTCTTGATGTTATTCTTCTTTGCAGAAGTAATCAGTAAATGTGGCAGAATTGATAATGCCATATCCTTAAATGCAATGGTTGCACCGTGGAAAAGCTCTAAGTAGTATGCGCCATCAGCCTCAACAAGGGGAGCGATTACTTCGGTGTCAAACTTGCTGTCATATGCTCTTTCGATACAGTTCTTTAACTCTTCCTCGGTAAAATCAGTTAAGAAAAGCTTCATTACTTCATATGCAACTTCCTTGTAGCTCATCTTAGAAAGCTCTGCTAAGCTCTTATCAAGTGCCGGAATATGATCCGGTACGAATAAACCTCCGTCATCAGATAAACCTTTTAAAATAGCTGTTGAAGCTTTTACCGGGTTACCGCTTTTTCTGGTACTATTGTATAAAACTTCCATATTTTCCTCCTCATGTGTACAACCACATTATCAACTACTTATTGGGTATACCAACCCAATTTATTTATAGAGTATAACACACAAGGCACTTTAGCGCAATAACTCCTAAAAGAAAAACTCATGGCCGCCATGCTTAAAAAGAAAAGTGAGATGTCTGTCAAACCAGCGCATATTGTCGGAGTCTGCGCTGGAACGTGCTGCAAAGTAAAGTGCCCCTTGGGATAAGTCTTCCCCGGAAAGAGCCCTATTTACCGCCTCGATGGTATCCTCGGACACTTCCACCGTATAATACCGCCCGTCTGCCACTGGAGAAAACTGGGTCACCTTACCATTCCTCTGGAATATTACTTCCTCGATAGTATCCGGGAACTTGTCGCTCTCCACTCTGTTCAGCACCACATTGGCAACCAGAATCTTCCCTTCCGTATCCTCTCCTCCGGCTTCCGCCTCCACAATACGAAGGAGCATTTCATACTCCTCCGTGGTAATCTCATAAGGTAAGACCTCTCTGGTGATGGTTCCATAACCGATTACCCGCTGCTGGGAAGAAACACTTGTTACAATCCCAAGCGTTTTTTCCCGGTTGTCCGCCACCACTTCCGGCGTACTTTCTTTATATGTAAAGACTCCTATCAAAAGCAGCTGCATCAGCATAATGATTGCAATACCCTTACGACACATATTTGTCCCTCCTAAAAACAAGCTATGCATACAATATATATATGGGACTTGTCCTTAATATATGTTATAATCATAGAAAGATTTTGAGGGAGCGTATGTAACATGAACGGGGTATACACAGCCACAAAGAAAAACGGAGAAACCTACTATCGTTCCTCCATCACATACAAAAGAAAACATATCAGCCTTGGAAGCTACCATAATGAGCTGCTTGCACACCTTGCGTACCGTGCAGCCTCTGGTATCCTTTCACCGGATTCTACAATTACCATCGAAGATTATCGTGATACCTCTGTTCTGGATTTCGAGAAATGGGTCATCCTAATTAATTTCCGTGATAATAATATTTATCTTGGGAATCCCATCTACGTCAGACCCAAGTTTTTCCTGTACTATCTCTCACCGGATCACGTACTGAAATTCGATACCGATGATTTATTCTATTACTCGTCCCACAAGATTATGTGTCGCGGTAATCACTACTTCGTGGCAGATTACGGTATGCAGGTCAATATCGCCTCCCGCTATGGCATCAAGAACTATGCCGTGACCGGCAAGGATTTTGAGTTTTTAAATGGTGACTTTTGTGACTTCCGCCGTGAGAACCTCCTGATTAAAAATACCTATCACGGCGTTCGCACCATTCAGGAAAAGGGTGTCTATAAATATGCAGTGCGCATTCACATCAATGGATACTTCAAGGTAGGCGTATACAGTGATATCACCCACGCCGCCATTGCATACAATAAGGCCGTCGATGTTCTCCATCAAAACGGCCTTAAGAAAAACTATAGTATCAATTATGTGGACTCCGTATCTCCCAGAGAATATGCAGAAATCTACTCCTCTCTAAAAATTTCCAAGAAGATTCTGGAGTACACACCACCATCGTCAAATTAAGCGGAACCCGAGCAATCGGCGGTTGGGTAAAAGACAGAAACCTTAACGCAAAATGTGCTTTTTGAAATTACTACGTATTCTTCACAGTTTGTGAATATAGGGGACCGATTCCCCGGCAGGCACTGCCACATTATGTAACACGCCCACTTAATTTACTTCTCGGAATAATCGATAAAGCTGATGTTCATATTGGCGTAGCCGGAAATACCATCCACGATGGTGGTATCGGAATACTGCCACATGGTAAACTGATATGGATAGTCAGGAATATCTTCATGCTGGGTAAGCCATACATCATATTCAGTCAGCTTAGACATATCAATCTCTGCCACCAGCCATTCCTTGTCTCCGTAAAGCATTGGTAGATAGCCTGCTGCCTTTATGGTTTCAAGGAACTTTTTGGTTATGGTAGTCTTGTCTGCCTTGGATGCAACTCGCTCGATTCTGGCTGTGTCATTATCCACATAGTCCATCATCATAGCCACCGGATATTCAATATCAAAGCCCTGCAAATTCTGAATTACCAGCTTAGCCTCCTCTTCCGCTTCGGCCTCATTAATGGCCTGAGAAAAGAAGTATACGCCTACATCCAGTCCTGCATCGGAAGCTCGCTTTACATTTTCCGTAAAGTATTCGTCCAGCATCAGCTGCCCGGTGCCGTAGCCTCTGGCACCTGCCCGCACCATAACAAAATCAATGCCATCCTTCTTTACCTTATTGAAATCAATATATTCCTCATCCTCGGACACATCGACCCCCACATAAGATATCTGCTTACCATCCACATAGTACTTCATCCGGTCAGACTGGCACACCAGCATGGTAAAATCATACTCATGCTTAGGAAGATAGGGGCTGATTAACACCCACTCTTCTTCCCCATCTCTATTGATAATCTTGGTATGCTTCCCATCCGTACTTGGGTCCGTCACCTCCGCAGAGGCCTTGGGAACCTCGGTAGGCTCCGGCGCAGCAGTTTCTTCCGGGTACATATCCCAGAAATCAAAGTCTGCCGGCGAAGAATCCGAATTTCCAATCAAATCCTTGGTATCTGGATATCCGTCATCACTCTCTGCCTCATTACTGGCCACCTGTAGCGGCATATTGTTCCCCATCAGATTATCCGAATTTAAAAATAGTACTAACGCAAGTAAGAGGAGCACAAAGCTTACAACAATCACGATTGCTGAAACGATACTTGGTGTTAACCCTTCTCTATCTTCTCTTTCCTCAGGAAGTCTCATCTTCACACTCCTTTCCCTGGTTTTATCATTCCTTTACGATTGCCTTCTTTGGACACTTAAGAATACAGGTTCCACAAGAAGTACATTTCTCATAATCAATAATCGCGTGGAAGTTCTCCACCCTGATTGCCTCAGAAGGACAATTTTTTACACAAAGTCCGCAGCCGATACAAGCCACGTCACAGGCCTTCATTGCCACAGGTCCCTTATCAGTAGAGGAACATGCCACCTTTACAGCAGCCTTCTTCGGTATCAAAGAAATCAATTTCTTCGGACATACTGCGATACATTTACCGCATGCCTTACATTTTTCCTTATCCACCACTGCAACACCATTCACCACGTGAATAGCGTCAAAAGGACAAACTGCTGCACAGGTTCCAAAGCCTAAACAGCCACTGTTACAGCTCTTTGGTCCACCATTTGGCACGAAGGAAAGCATACGACAATCCTGCGCTCCTGTGTACTCATAATCGGTTTTTGCTTTATCACAGTCACCCTGACAATGCACAAACGCAACCATAGGCTCGCTCGCTTCACTGGCAACACCCATAATCTCTGCGATAGCGTTACCAACCTTTTCTCCACCTACTGGGCAGGCATTTACAGGTGCCTCACCTTTTACGATAGCTGCTGCAAGACCGGAACATCCCGCATATCCACAGCCACCACAGTTATTTCCGGGAAGATTACCTAAAATAGCCTCTTCTCTTTCATCTACTTCTACTTTAAATTTGATTCCGGCAATACCAAGGAACAGACCGATAAAAATACCGATGGCTCCTACAATACCTGCCGCAATAAGAATCCCTAAAGCCATATGTGCACCTCCTTACAGAAGTCCGGAGAAGCCACAGAAAGCAATCGCCATAAGCCCTGCTGTTACCAGAACGATAGGCATGCCCTTGAAGCTTTCAGGAACATCATTGTACTGAATTTTCTCACGAATACCGGCCAGAATAATGATAGAAATGGTAAAACCTGCTGAGGTAGCAAAACCGTTTACCACACCTGCCAAGATACCATATTCCTTCTGCACATTGGTAAGTGCTACACCAAGTACTGCACAGTTGGTGGTAATCAGCGGAAGGTATACACCCAGTGCCTCATAGAGGGATGGAATCGCCTTACGCAGGAACATTTCCACGAACTGTACCAGTGCTGCAATGACTAAGATAAAGCAGATGGTCTGAAGGTATTCAATGTTAAGAGGTACTAAAATAAACTGGTACATTACACCTGCAACAGCACTTGCAAGGGTAATAACAAAAATAACGGCAACACCCATTCCCACTGCGGTGTTGGTCTTTTTAGAAACACCAAGGAAAGGACAAAGGCCCAAAAACTGACTAAGTACAACATTACTTACCAGAGAAGAACTAATTAAAATAATAAGTAACTCTTTTACAGTTTCCATTTAATTCTCCTCCTTTATATCTTTTTTATCTAAATCTACAATTTCCCCTGTGGTATCATAGAATCGCTTACCGCAGCCCTTTTCGCCACAGTTCATACAATCCTCACTACAGCCGGAACCAATCTTACCGGTATCCTTACCCTTCTCAGCCCCGCGAATCTTCACATAGTTCTGAATGGCTGTAAGGGTTGCAAGCACGAAGAACGCGCCCGGAGCAAGTACAAAGATACCGATTGGTGTATAGCTCTCCGGCATCACACGATAGCCGAATACTTCACCTACGCCGAGGAGCTCTCGAAATCCTCCGATTAAGGTAAGTGCCATGGAGAAACCAAGCCCCATACCGATACCATCAAATAAGGAAGGAATCGGCGGATTAAAGTATGCATAGCTTTCCGCACGTCCCAAAATAATACAGTTAACTACGATCAGTGGAATGTAAACACCCAGTGCATCGTTTAAGGAAGGTAAGTATGCCTGTAATAATAACTGCACCACCGTTACGAAGGATGCAATAATTACGATAAACGCAGGAATACGCACCTTATTGGGAATAATATTTCTCATAAGTGAGATAATCATATTACTGAGAGCAAGTACTACCGCAGTGGTAAGTCCCATACCCAGACCATTCATTGCAGAAGTGGTAACCGCCAAAGTAGGACACATACCAAGCATTAACACAAAGGTAGGATTCTCTTTGATAATACCGTTTACCAAACGTTCTGACACTTTTGATTTTTCTGCCATACTACCTACCTCCTTCTACTAATTCTTCTGTTACGACTCTTACCGCGCCATTTACTGCATTTACTACAGCATCAGAAGTAACTGTTGCACCGGTAATGGCATCAATCTCGGAAGGTGTGGTACTTCCTGATTTGGTAACTGTAAATTCTGCGGCATCCTTGCCTGCAAACTGGGGTACTAATACCTCCTCTGCATTCATACCAAGACCCGGAGTCTCTGCGATTTCCAAAATAGATACGCCGTTTACTTTTGCATCTGTGGTGATACCTACATAAATTACAATATTACCGCCATAACCTTCTTTGGTAGTAGTCTCAACAACATAACCGCTGAGCATACCGCCTTGGGAAACTGCTGCATAAACAGTACCTATTTCTACACCGGTATCCTGGATTTCTGCAGTAAGCTGGGCACTCGGTACATAATCCACCAGTTCAAAGCTTACCCCCGGTGTATCAGGGAATACTGCTGCACAGGCTTCCTGAATTGCCTTTGCCTCCTGAGCTGCGATAGGCTCCTTGGTAATCTGATATACGAATCCAAGGATAAGTCCCGAAATCAAGGTAATCGCAAATAAAATCACTGCATCCTTTAACATTGCGGAAATATCTTTATTCTTATTTTCCATTCTTCGCACCTACCTTTCCGCCAAAAGGAACAGGCATTGTGAATTTTTCAATCAAAGGAGTAACAATATTGCCTAAGATAATTGCATAGGACACGCCTTCTGCGGATGGCCCGAAAATACGGAAAATACCGGTCATAATACCAAGGAAAATACCAAATACAATCTGTCCCTTAGAGGTAATCGGTCTGGTTACATAGTCGGTAGCCATAAAGAAAGCACCAAGCATCAGACCGCCACCGGATATCTGGGCAGATAAATACTGCAAATCAAATCCTCTTCCGCCGAATATAAGCACGAAAATAGCAAAGGATACAATATAGCTTCCCGGAATACGAAGATCAATAATTCCTGCCATAATCAGGATGCATGCACCAAACACAATAGCAATCACGCTTGTCTCGCCGATGGTTCCGGCAGTTCTACCGATAATCATATCCGTTACATTTACTACCCCGCCTGCCTTTAACGCCGCCAGAGGAGTCGCTCCGGTATAGGCATCACAGGTAAAATTGGTCATCAGTGCCGGGAAGGAAATCAATAAAAAGCATCTTGCAGCAAGAGCAGGATTCATAAAGTTCTGACCTAAGCCCCCAAATAACATCTTAACTACTAAGATAGCAAATACGCTACCCATTGCACCAATCCAAAGCGGTGCACTTACCGGCAGATTTAACGCCAGTAAAAGTCCGGTTACCACAGCAGATAAATCGCCAATGGTCTGCTTCTTACGAATTAAACCGAACACAAACTCTGTCAGCACTGCTGCACCCACGGTAATCAGCACATGAAACAATGCACGAATTCCAAAATTATAAATACCAAATCCTGTCGCAGGCATTAGTGCAAGCACTACCATCATCATGATGCCGTTGGTGCTCACCTTAGAACGCACATGAGGATTGGACGATACTTTATACATCTTTATTTCTTCACTCATCTTCCTATCCTCCTACTTTTTCTTCTTCGCCAGCTGGATTTTTCTCATGGACTTAATCTCCTGAGTAAGGGGTCTCTTAGCAGGGCACACAAAGCTACAGCATCCGCATTCACAGCACTCCATACCATTTAAGGAAAGGAAGCACTCCTCGTCGAAATGCTCTGCCGCACTTGCCACCTTACTTGGAACGATTCTTCCCGGACATACTTCCACGCAGCGTCCGCAGTTAATACATGGTCCCGGCTCGCTTGCAGATACCTCATCGTGGGTCAGGCACAAAAGTGCTGTAGAAGTCTTAGTAGATGGAACATCCAAGCCGAACATACTAAAGCCCATCATAGGACCACCGCAGATAATCTTCTCCGGCTGAGCCTTAAAGCCGCCAGCTTCCTCTACCAGCTGGGCATAATTCATACCAATACGGATTTTGAAATTCTGTGGGTCAGCAATAGCATCTCCGGTGACAGTCACGACTCTCTCCATAAGTGGTCTTCCCTCAGTGACAGCTCTATAAATTGCACAGATGGTATCCACGTTATTTACCACACAGCCTGCATCTGCCGGAAGCATCTTAGAATTAATCTGTCTTCCGGTGGTTGCATAGATGAGGGTACGCTCTGCACCCTGAGGATATTTTGTCTTTAAGGACTTAACGATAATACGTGGCTCGTCCTTGGTAAGCTCTCTTAAAATCTTAATACAATCCGGCTTATTGTCTTCTATTGCCAGAATACCCAGAGCATTGTCAAAGAGCTTAAGAACAATCTTAAGACCTCCTACAACCTTCTCAGGCTCCTCTACCATGCGACGATAATCGGAAGTAAGATAAGGCTCGCACTCTGCACAGTTGGCGATTACATAATCAATTTTCTCCGGCTCCTTGGGAGAAAGCTTGATAAATGTAGGGAAGCCTGCGCCACCCATACCAACAATACCTGCCTCTTTCACTGCATTTACGATGTCTTCCTTAGTCATCTGCTCCAGTGGCTTTAAGGGCTTCATCTCTACTTCCTCGTAAAGCTCATCATTCTCCACGATGATACTCATTACACTGTCGCCTGTTACCACTCTTCTCGGTTCAATATTTTTAACGGTACCTGATACCGTAGCATAGATTGGTGCTGATACAAATCCTGCCCCCTCTGCAATCTTCTGTCCTACAAGGACTCTGTCACCCTTTGCGACAATGGCCGTTGCAGGAGCTCCGATATGCTGGGATAAGGGATATACCATATCCCCCTTAGGCAATATGGTCTTGATTGGTTTATCTTTTGATAAATCCTTGCCATCATATGGGTGTACACCACCAATAAAGGATGCTCTCGCCATATTTCTCCTACCTTTCTCAAATTGTTGTGTGTATTTATTCAGAGCAATGCAGATTTGTGAAAAAAGACTGGGCAAGCTTGCTTGCAAAGGCTTTCTTTCACAAATCTATATGGCGAGAAGCCATACATTCGCAAAAGAAAAGCTGCGTTGCAGCGATTTTGCGAATGAGCTCTGAATATTAATAGTGTACTATTTTTTTTTACAAAATACTACAGATTTTTATGATTTTGTGGTACGATTATTGGGAAAGAATTTTAATGAAATGGGGTTCGGTATGAAATCGATTTGTGCACAGATTGAAAATTTTGATATCGCTTATCCTTTAGAGCGTCATCTTCCCTTAGATAAAGCACTTTTTCTGGACATTGAGACAACAGGCTTCACTGCCAAGGGTGCATACCTTTATTTAATCGGATGTGCATTTTACAGCGGTGAGCATTGGTATATCCGCCAGTGGTTTGCGGAGAATTATGAGGATGAAAAGGCAGTTCTTGAATCCTTCTTTGAATTTGCCAAGGATTATCGTTATCTAATCCACTTTAACGGTAATAATTTTGACCTGCCCTTTATCACCCAGAAGTGCCAGCTATTAGGTCTCCCCTACAATTTTGATGAGTATGAGGGACTTGATATCTACAAGCGCATCTCTCCATATAAATACTTCTTAAAGCTGCCCAACTGTAAGCAGAAAACCATTGAAGTTTTCCTTGGTCTTAACAGAGAGGACACCTTCAGCGGCGGTGAGTTAATCGGTATCTACCACGATTATGTAAAAAATCCTACGGAATACTCTCAGGACTGCCTGCTTCTGCACAACTTTGAAGACATCAAGGGTATGCTGGAAATCTTACCGGTACTGGCCTATTATGACTTGTTCCACAGCGAAGTAAAAGCACGCAAGGTTCAGGCGAATTCCTACAAGGATTTATCCGGCAACAAGCATCAGGAGCTTTTAATGACTGTAGTCTTCCCAGTTCCCCTTCCTCAGGAAATCTCCTGCGCATGGGGAAACCTTTACTTCAAGGGCAATGGCACCGAAGGACAGATTCGAGTTCCGATTTACGAAGAAGAACTAAAATACTTCTACTCCAATTATAAGGATTACTACTATCTCCCTACAGAGGATGTAGCACTCCATAAATCCGTAGCCAGCTTCGTGGACAAGGAACACCGCATGCAGGCCACCAGTGCCACCTGCTACACCAGAAAGTACTCTTCTTATCTGCCACAGTGGGACTATATTATTGAGCCATTCTTCAAGCGTGAATACAAGAGTAAAGAATTATTCTTCGAGGTAACTGACGAGCTGAAAAGAGACAGAGCAGCATTTTCAAAGTATGCCAATCATATATTGTCTGTTTTGAAGCAGAATTACTAAAAATGAGGGTATATCACATGGTGATATACCCTCTCACATAATATTACAAGCTATTTAGTTCTAAGATACTTCCAAAATGCAGCAATACCCATACCAAAAATGTAACTCGTAAAATGGCACTATGGATTACTATTTGCATACTATTTGTCGTCCATGAAAGTTCACTGATGCCAGCCCCCTTATTCTTAGGAATATCTATACGTTTCACTACGACACTGCTGTCTTGTTTTTCTAAATAATGCTTAACAAAATGTTCTGCATTATCAATTCCACTTTGCATAGTCTCTTCTGTAATAACAACTTCTTCTGACATTTCAACCTCATACTTCACGTTTGCAACTTCACATATTGCTTATTGAACGCCATGCTTTACTAATTGCTATACGTATTTACCAAAGAATAGAAGAATTCTTTTCTATTATACAATTCTTCAAATTGTCCAGTCTCCACAATCTTTCCGTTTTTCATAACTAATATATGATTAAAATGAGCAAGACATTGATTGTTCAGGTTATGCGTAATAACAATCCTTGTCATTTCCTTTAAATTTAGAATACTCTCCATAATATTTTTTGTATTCTCGCTATCCAATGCCGCAGTAGCTTCATCAACAAGCAATACCGATGTCTTATTCAACAATGCTCTTGCTATTGATATTCTTTGTTTTTCTCCACCAGATAGATTATTACCATTTTCTCCACATTGATAATCTAGCCCTTTATCCTCAACTAACTTACTAAGCCCCGCTTTCTCAATAGCTTCTTTAATTTCCGATGCATCATATTCTCTGTACATTGTTATATTTTTCAATATACTATCATCAAAAATAAAAACATTCTGCTGTATTATGGTTATTAAATCATACAAGCATTGTGGCGAAACATTTAAAATATCTTGCCCATCAATTTTAATCTCTCCGCTATAAACACTATGATATCCCATAAGCATATTTAACAACGTTGTTTTTCCACTTCCACTTTGTCCCACAATTGCATAACTTTCTCCCTTTTTAAACTCAACAGATATGTCATCCAAAACCTTCTTACTCTCATACGCAAATGAAACATGAGATAATTTAATACCCTCATTAAAGCCTATCTGTGTAACCGTAAAATCTTCATTTATATTTTGTCCGCTTTCCTCCAATGCCTTTCCTATTAGCAATTTCGCAGCTCTACGATTTGCAATAGCAGGGCTTAACTCCTGTATAGGATTCACTACATAATCCAAAAGCTGAATAAACGCAATAACTGTACCTAATGTCTCGCTTCCTTTTATTGATAAATACACACCAACTCCACACACAACAACTGTAACAATAAACGAAGATGAAAACGAGATTATATTAACAAAATTTGCTACCATACTACGTTCTTTTTTACTTTTTTCAAGCAATGAATTTTTAGATTTGTAATTACAAAAAATCTGTTCTTCTACCTTAAAACTTTTTATTATGGAAAATCCCTTAAACACATCATTAATAAATTCCACAAACCCTGAATTCATATCAGATACTTTTTTTTCTTGTACAGACAACCTATCGCCTATAATCACAGACATCATAACTGGAATCATAGCAGCGATTATGGTGCATAATGTAAGCATCCAATTTAGATACAACATAACACCTATACCACTCACCAACAAAAATGTCTGATAAATAATATTGATACTTCCCTGCACATAGTTATTTTCAATTGTCAAGACATCATTTGTCAATTCTGATATGTACTTACCCGTCACTTCCGTATTGAACGCATTAATCTTTTTTTTCAAAATCCTATGTAAAATATAATTCTTATAATGCGTCATCGCTTCATAGACATAACGATTCATAAAAATGGTCTTTAGACATGATATTAATACATACATCATTAAAAAAATAATTGATGCATATATTAATTTTTTAAGACCCTCGTAAGTCCCTCCCATTGCCGTATCTGCCAAATTCTTAAACAAAAAAGCAGTTGCAATATTAAGTACTCCCAGACATATCATAAAAAATAGCACACATATAAAATTGGTACGATTGTTTTTCAAAAAAATATTCGATATTTGTTTATTTTCCACCTTAGCCCCTCACAACACGTTTTATTTTTCCAGTTTTTGTTTTAGGAAATTCATTATCCCGTACTTCTATACTTCTAATACGCTTATAAACTGGCAGTGTAGAATTCATTTTATTTATATCCGCATAAATTAAGTGCCGTCTTGCTTCATCCTTAATATATATTTCAGCTTTTACTTTATCATCTTCTTCCATAACAACAACCTCATCCACATAATCTATCTTTTTTATCTTTGTCTCCAACTCTTCTGGAAAAACATTCTGCCCATTTCCCAGTAAAATCATATTTTTGCTTCTACCCGTTATATAGAGATATCCATCTTCTACTTTTCCTATGTCCCCGGTTCTAAAATAGCCATATTCAAAGCCAGTGCTATCTTGATCGTAGCTTTCTATAACATTGGTTCCCTTCACAAAAATTTCTCCAACACCATTACCATCTACATTGTCTACCATGACATCATTACATTTTAATATCTTACCCACACTTCCAACTCTATTATCGTACATCCTATTTACAGATACTGCTGCAGAACATTCTGTCGCTCCATACCCATTTAACAATTCAATTTTATTTCGTCTAAAAAAATAACATAATTGTGGATTAATCGGTGCTCCTCCCGTAACGATATATTTTAATTCATTTCCTAATAACTTGTGTGAAATATTTTGCAATTTTTTCCTACTAGTTATCTTCCATAAGTTGTTTCTCATTTTCGAATATTTAAGTATTCTTCCTAAACCACTTTTCTCAACTTCCATTAAGATTTCATCATAAATCTTTTTCACCAAAATAGGAACCAAGACAAGATTGTCTGGCTGGAAGCTTTTTATCTCGTGCAAAAACATTTCATTTCCTTCACTTATATAAATTGTCGCTCCACTATACAAACTGCATAATAATGAAATTGTCAATCCCAAAATATGGTATAAAGGTAATATTATAATTGTTTTTTCGCCAATTAAAAGTTCCTGACAAAAAGATATAATCTCCGACGTTAAATTCCCGTTACTTAACAACGCCCCTTTGTATTCTCCAGTTGTCCCAGACGTATACATAATAGTTACCTCAAACTTGAAAATCAAAAAATGTATGCACTATGGAGCATTTTCAACATTCCAAAGCATATGTTAGCACACACACAAAGATAGCGTCAATAAATTAAAAGTACTATTCAAATAGAGTAGGAGACTAATCATTAGTTGATTAGCTGACCTCTCACACCACCGTGCATACGGTTCCGTACACGGCGGTTCTTTAGTTTTCACAAACTACTAGATAATAGTCAAGCATGGATGTATATCCTAGCTTGGCTATTACTTTATTTGAAAATACTTGATTGAGCACATGAGCCATTCTCCAATAGCCCTTTCGACTACACGCTAGTTCCTTGGCTCTCCAATGCTCACACCCTAATGCTTTAAGCATTCGGTATTTCGTCTTGATTTTCTTCCATTGTTTCCAATAAATCGCACGAATTCTTCGTCTTGCCCATTCATCTGTTCTTCGAAGTAATTCTTTCATATCCGCTAGTTTGAAGTAGTTTACCCATCCTCTCACGAACTGTTGATATTTTTCTTCTCGAAATGGATTACTCATCCCGTTGTTTCTGTCCGTAAGTTCTCGAAGTTTATTCTTCATTTTCTCTATGACCTCTGGTGACTTCTCGCCATTCGTTGTTACTACAGACTTCATACTCTGTTTCCATCTGCTAACGAGACCTCCTTAGGTACCACACGTTTCTTTCTCTCCATACATCTGCCACATTTACTCCAGTTAGTTCCGAGTAGTTATTGTACTTTGGTTTGTCATACAACCTTATCCCTAACTGTAAGCCTGATGTGATTTCTGTTCGTCAGACCAGAGATTTGACTCCACCTTCCTTCAGACTCCACCTCACGATGGACGCCCTTGGTCTTGGCTATATCCTCCCCTCTACTAGGGCGGATTAGGAACTTTCATCCATTAGAAACGTGCGCCGCTAGGCGCACATGAAAAAGCTGTGAATTTCTATCGAAATTCACAGCTTACTTTTTTGTTATTAAACCTTCTCGTAAAAGAACGAACTCTTTCTACTATACCCAATATCACGGTGATTGATAATCTGCTCGGTACTACCGATGAATAAGAAGCCCCCCGGCTTCAAATTCTTCTGGAACTTTACGAATACCTCGTCCTTTGCCTCCTCAGTAAAGTAAATCAGCACATTTCTGCACACGATTAAATGACAATCGGAAGGATAAGTATCCTTTAATAAATTGTGTTCCTTAAACTCTACACGAGCTTTAATTTCATCGGATATTTTATAGGAAGGACCTACCTGCGTAAAGTATTTCTTCTTAAATTCCTCCGGAACCGAAGCAATACTCTTCGCATTATATAATCCAACCTTAGCCTTAGCGATAACCTGCTTATCAAGGTCTGTAGCAATAATCTTAATCTGACTTAAGGGTACATGCTTGGAAAGTGCCATAACCAAGGAATATGGTTCATCACCTGTAGAACAGGCAGCACTCCAAATCTTTAAGTTCTTGCCGAATTTCTGGATTAACTCCGGAAAAATCTGCTCGTCCAACATCATCCACTGATCGGGATTACGATAAAACTCTGATACGTTAATTGTAATATAATTTACAAATTCCTCGAACAGTGCTTTATCATCCTTCAGACCCTGTACATATTTATCGTATCCTTCGATTTTATGCTTTGCAATCAACGTATCGATACGTCTCTTCATCTGCTTCTCTTTGTAAGCATTTAAATCGATGGATGTTAAAGCAAATACCTGCTTCTTAAAGTACTCGTAATCGTATACCATATCTATTCACCAAGAAAATTATTCAGCATCTTCTGCAATCACAGCATCGATATCTACAGATGCAACATCTGCATCATCCTCTTCCTTTGCTTCAGGAGCAAACATAGCCTTGATGCTTAAAGAAATCTTCTTATCAGCTTCGTTGAAATCAACAACCTTAGCAGTGATTTCATCCCCAACCTTAAGTACATCGGAAGGCTTCTCGATATGATCCTTAGAAATCTGAGAAACGTGAAGTAATGCATCCACTCCAGCCTCTAACTCAACGAATGCACCAAAGTCAGTCATTCTTGCAACCTTACCGGTTACTTCCATACCAACTGCATACTTCTCTGCTGCATCCTTCCAAGGATTCGCATCGTCAAACTTTAAAGAAAGGGCAATCTTATTGCCAGCGATTTCCTTAACTAATACGTCAAGCTTATCACCAACCTTGAATACTTTCTTAGGATGCTCAACTCTTCCCCAGCTCATCTCAGAGATGTGGAGTAATCCGTCTGCACCGCCTAAATCAATGAATGCACCGAAATCAGTAACGTTCTTAACGGTTCCTTCTACAACATCGCCTTCTTTAATCTTCTCGAATAATTCCTTCTGAAGCTCAGCCTTCTTAGCTGCAACGAGCTGTCTTCTGTCACCGATATATCTTCTTCTCTTAGGATTGTACTCAGTAACAACGAACTGGATTTCCTGTCCTGCATACTTAGATAAATCCTTCTCATAGCTATCTGAAACAAGGCTTGCAGGAATGAAGATTCTTACTTCGTCAACTACTACGCTTAAGCCACCTTCTAATACCTGTGCAACAGTTGCAGTTAAAACTTCCTTGTTGTTGTATGCTTCTTCGATTCTCTTGTTTCCTCTGTCAGCTGCAAGACGCTTGTAAGTTAATACAACCTGTCCTTCGCCATCGTTTACTTTGAGGACTTTAACCTCCATAGTGTCGCCTACTTTTACAACAGTGGTAAGATCAACGCCAGCTTCGTTCGTATATTCGCTTCTGGTAAGGATACCATCTGACTTATAACCGATGTTTAAGACAATCTCTTCAGGCTTAACATCGATAACTGTACCTTCAACTACCTCTCCTGTATGAATAGTCTTTAATGATTCTTCCAACATTTGTTCAAAAGTTAATTCTGACATAATTTTGAACCTCCTCGATTAATTTGTTTGGGGTGGAAGCCCCTGCTGTAATTCCCACTAGTGAGGTAGATTTAGGTAGTTCTAAATGCAAATCATCCAGTGTTTGTATAAAATAGGTATTCGCACACTCACCACTGCATATTTCATACAGCTTTCTTGTATTGGAGCTGTGCTTACCTCCTATTACGATCATAACATCTGCCTTAGCTGCAAGCTCTCTCGCAGCGGTCTGTCTTTCCTCTGTCGCATTGCAGATAGTATTCACGACACTATCATTGTAACCTTTTTTTCGAAAAATTTCAACTATATGTTGAAATTTATTGTAGTTAAATGTCGTTTGGGAAACTATACAGATTTCTTTCCCCTCCGGGGGATTAAAATTCTCAGCCTCTTCTTCTGTCTCCAGCACCTTTACAGGATCACTGCACCAGCCTACAATTCCTTCCACCTCCGGGTGTCCGGGATTGCCTACAATGATGATGTATTTTCCTTCGCTGCTGGCCTTGCTGACAATATTATGAATTCTTTTAACAAAAGGACAGGTAGCGTCCACACATTCCACACCGCGGCCTTCCAAGATATCGTAAATCTCCTTTTCCACGCCGTGGGCACGGATAATGACTGTTCCACCAGCCAGCTTCTTAAGCTCTTCCTTGCTTTGGATTACTTTAATGCCCCGTTCCTCCAAGTCCTTTACTACTTCTTCATTATGAACAATCGGTCCAAATGTATAAATAGTTTTTCCCGTATCAAGCTGTTCATACACCTGGTCAACCGCACGCTTTACTCCGAAACAGAATCCCGCACTTTTGGCAAGTACTACTTCCATGAAACCTACCTCTTTCTTTTTTCTGCTATCTCGATAATGGTATTCACCACTTCCTCGATAGTCATATAGGAGCTGTCCACAAAAACCGCATCCTCTGCCTGCTTCAGTGGTGAATTCTCACGATTCATATCGCGATAGTCACGCTCCTCAATATCTGCCTGGATTTTTGCCAGGTCGCACTGCTCTCCCTTGGCAGTCAGCTCATCATATCTTCTCTTGGCTCTTACCTCGCTGCTTGCCGTAAGGTAAATCTTTGCATCTGCATTAGGCAGTACACAGGTTCCAATATCTCTTCCGTCCATAATACAATCGCTGGACGCCGCCAACTTCTGCTGAAGTGCTACCAGCTGCTCACGCACCGTACCAATAACACTGACTTTGGACGCTACACTACTTACCTCTTCCTTGCGAAGATGTGCATTTACATTCTCTCCATTTAAGTATACGACTTGTACACCATCTTCATACCCTATGGTAATATCGGCATTTTTACAGTTTTCGATTACCTTTTCTTCATCCTCTACGTGGATTCCCATACGCACCATATACAGTGCCATAGCGCGGTACATAGCCCCAGTATCCACATAGATTAATCCCAGCTTCTTCGCAACCTGCTTCGCGATAGTACTTTTACCTGCTCCAGCAGGTCCGTCTACTGCAATATTAAAACTCATTTCAACATTTCCTCCATTCTATTCCGCCCCTGCATTTATTCCGGCAAGATAACCTGTGGACCAGGCAATCTGTAAATTATAGCCGCCTGTAAGTGCATCAAGGTCCAGTACTTCTCCTGCAAAATAAAGTCCAGTCAGCACTTTTGATTCCATGGTGGAAGGATTTACTTCCTTTACAGCAACTCCACCCTTGGTAATAATTGCCTCTTTAAAATCTCTCACACCATCAATGGTAAGGGGAATATTCTTAATCAGCTCTACAAAGCTCTTTCTCTCTTCCTTGGTAATCTCGTTTACCTTCTTCTCTGGATCGATGCCAGACAGCTTCACCATCACCGGAATCAGCTTGGATGGGAACAGATGATTTAAGGCATTGCGGAACAGCTTATTCTTGCTCTCTTCAAAATCTCTAAGAACACGCTTGTCCAGCTGTTCTAAGGTAAGTGCCGGCTTTAAATCCAGATAACACTTGCAGTCGCTCTTAGCCTTACTTACATAATAGCTGCTGGCACTTAAGGCCAGAGGTCCGCTGATTCCGAAATGAGTAATCAGCATCTCTCCAAAGCCGCTGTAAATCTCCTTTTTGCCACATTTGAGAGTCAGACTCACATTCTTAAGGGACACACCCATAGCTTCCTTACACCAGTCCTCTTTCATGTTAAAAGGCACCAGTGAAGGCTTACATTCCACCACCTTATGTCCTACCGATTTTGCAAAACGATAACCATCTCCGGTAGAACCGGTAGATGCGTAAGAAATACCTCCGGTGGCGATAATCACTGCATCAGCGTATTCCTTCTTCCCATTTGATAAGAGCACTCCGGTAACACTGCCTTCTTCTCCGTCACCTTCTGTCAGCAGCTCTTTCACCTCAGTATTTAAACGAATCTCCACGCCTCGTTTCTTCAGCTCTCTCTGAAATGCAGCGATAACATCCGATGAATGGTCACTTACTGGGAATACTCTGTCCCCGCGCTCCACCTTCAAAGGACACCCTGCTTTTTCCAAGAAATCCATCACCATAGTATTATCGTAGGTGTAAAAGGCACTATATAAAAATTTCTCATTGGTCATTACATTGGCAAAAAGATTCTCCATATCCCCCGCATTGGTCACATTACATCTGCCCTTTCCGGTGATAAAAAGCTTCTTTCCCAGCTTCTCATTTTTTTCTAAAAGAAGCACCTTACTGCCCTGATCCGCAGCCGCAATAGCAGCCATCATTCCAGCTGCACCGCCGCCAATTACAATTACTTTTTTCAACTTCATTCCTCTTTTCGCAGAGAATAATCCAGCATTGGTTCATTATCAATGAAATTAATCTCGTCATTTAAGTATACCTGATAATTGTTCCAGGTCTCTTCCAGCATCTCCAGATTCTTCTTAACCTCCTGTGGACACTTAAGACATAGAGCTACCACAAGGGCATTGATAACACTTAATGGTGCTACCAGCGAATCTACGATGGAAACCATATCACTTCTTGCAAATAAATTACAAGAAGAATATAAATTCATAGGTGAATGTGCCGAATCGGTAATGGCGATTACCTTAGCATTTCTGTCATTGGCAAATTCCATGGCTTTCAAAGTTCTCATGGAATATCTTGGAAAGCTGATTCCGATAAATAAATCCTCACTGTCAATATGAATCATCTGTTCAAAGGTCTCACTGACACTGGTAGTATTAAGAAGCTTTACCCCGCCACGAATCATATTCAAGTAAAAATGCAGGAAAGATGCCAGCGGTTCATTGCTTCGAAGCCCCATAATATAAATATTTTTCGCCGACAAAATAGTATCTACTGCCGACTCGAAAGCATTAGGGTCCAGATTCTCCAGCGTATCCTGAAGCTTCTCCATATCTGCCGTCAATACGGCTGCCAAGATTTCAGACTGGGAGCTTTTCCCATACTTGGCATCAATCTTCTGCACCGTGCTGAGCTTACTCTTTACGCACTCCTCCAGAGCTTTTTGAAATTCAGGATAACCATCGTAGCCAATACCAGCCGCAAAACGAACCACGGTAGACTCACTGATTCCCAGCTCTTCTCCCAGCTTCGCCGCAGTCATAAATACCGCTTGGTCATAATGCTCTGTAATAAAGGTTGCCACTTTTTTGTGGCTCTTACTCATTTTATTAAAACGTTCTTCAATTCTGCTTAAAATATCAAACTGCTTCTCCATTTACGTCTATCCCCCAACACTCACTACATTCTGGTAAAACCATTGTACGTCTGTTCCAACAACTCCAAGGTCTGCACATTTGATAAGTCATAGTTATTTGTCATCGCAAGACATGCTGCACCATGGATAAAAATCCACATTCTATTAAAGATATCCTCCGGCTCCTCACAGCCCTGCACTCTGGCAAGATTGATTTCATAAACCACGTTACCATTATCGCCGTTTAAGATTTCATACATGCTCTTTTTGCCGTCCTCACCTGATAAAAATAATAGTTCAAAAAGATGCTTCTCTTCTTTTGCAAAGGAGATATACGCTACTCCCAGATTGGAAAAGGGTCTCTTACCGGTACGAGGAAACAAGCTGAAATAATCCTGAAAATACTGTACAGCCTTGTTATACACCGCATCCCAAAGCTCTTCCATATTCTTATATACACGGAAAATAGGCTGGGTAGAACATCCAACCTTTGCCGCCACTTTCCGGGCGGTAATATTCTGAAATCCCTCTTCCCTTGTCATCGCAAAAGCAGTATCCAGAATCCTATCAATCGTTACACTTTCCTTACGTGCCATGATTACCTTCCCTTTCTTCACGCCACATCAACTATAACACTTGTTATTTTACAGGATGGTATAGTTCTTGTCAAGTTATTGAACTTCTTGCCGATGCCTCCTCCTTTCCGGGGCTGAGCAACACAGTCCAGCTCCCAGACGACTGATAAACACATATTAAAATGACGAAAGTATCTATACATAAAAATCTATTGCTAAGATACCGAAATAGCTTATTTTAAAGCCACTTTGATGCTCTTTTGTACCTATGCAGAAAAATCCCTTTGTGAGGTACCGATTTTAGCGAAATCTAGTATCCCAGAAGAAAATTTTCCAGTATAAATACAAAACCACACTAATTTAATGTTCCATAGAGGCTTTCCGGTATCTGGTAAAGAGATTTTTTCAAATAGATACTTTGAAGCGACCAAATAAGCCTTCTTCTATGCATCTCTGCTAAGACAGAAATCACGTCTATTTTCTCTCTTAAAACTCTAAGTTTGGCTAAATTATATCGTTTCCTTATCGAAACACAATTCCGAAAAGGGACATCATTAATTCTACATGAAAAATCTCCTGTCGACAATAGGTGCAAGATTTATCAAGCCACTTTCGCGCATTACTTCGTAATGCGCTCACTGCGGCTGTCGCCGCATAGCTGAAAATAAAAAGAGCAGGTCGAGAACATAAATGCTCTCGCCTGCTTTTTTATTTCATCTGCGTGGCTCTCAGCTTACACTGGGTATGCTCCATTCTTTCCATCAGCAACGGTCTGGTCAACAGAGGTCTGCTGTGCCTGACGATACTTGAAGAAGTCGGTAGCAACCTGCGGGAATAAAGCGTAGGATAATACGTCTTCATCCTGCTGCTTCCACTCAGCCATTTCGCCCTCTAACTTATCTAACTCGTTGTCAAGTAAGTCTGCGTAACGGCAGGTAATTCTTTCTTCACCAGGAATAACCTTATCGATAACTTCCTGGCTCATCGGCTTAACGGTCTGACCGTATTCACCACGGAGAACTGCCTTAGTCTCCTTAGTAGCCATCTTATATCTCTCGCCCATAAGAACGTTAAATACTGCCTGAGTACCAACAATCTGTGAAGAAGGAGTTACAAGAGGTGGCTCACCTAAGTCCTTACGAACCTGAGGGATTTCCTTTAATACATCATAGTACTTATCTTCTGCGTTCTGCTCCTTTAACTGGCTAACCATGTTAGAAAGCATACCACCAGGTACCTGATATAATAAGGTCTTAATATCAACACCCATAACCTTAGGATTTAAGAGGCCATTCGCAAGGCACTCATCTCTGTAAGGTCTGAAGTAATCAGCGATTTCTGCAAGTAAGTTCTGATCGAATCCGGTATCATACTCGGTACCCTTGAAGGTTTCAACCATAACTTCGGTAGCAGGCTGTGAGGTACCAAGTGCAAATGGGCTCATAGCGGTATCGATTACATCAACACCAGCCTCAACTGCCTTAAGGTAGGTCATACTAGCTACACCGGAGGTATAGTGAGTATGTAACTGGATAGGAAGCTTGGTTGCGCTCTTCATAGCTGAAATCATCTCCGTTGCCTTGTAAGGAACTAAAAGACCAGCCATATCCTTGATACAGATAGAGTCTGCACCCATCTCTTCAATCTTCTTAGCCATATCTACCCAGTACTCTAAGGTATAAGCATCACCTAAAGTATAAGATAATGCAATCTGAGCATGACCTCTGCCTTCCTGTGCCTTGAACTTGTTGGTAGCATTTACAGCTGCCTGTAAGTTACGAAGGTCATTTAAGCAGTCGAAAATACGGATGATATCAATACCGTTAGAGATAGACTTCTGTACGAAATACTCTACTACGTCATCTGCATATGGTCTGTATCCTAAGATATTCTGACCACGGAATAACATCTGTAACTGTGTATTCTTAAAACCATCACGAATCTTTCTAAGTCTGTCCCATGGATCTTCCTTTAAGAAACGAAGGGAAGCATCAAAGGTAGCACCACCCCAGCACTCTACTGAATGATATCCAACCTTATCCATTTTATCAATGATAGGAAGCATAAAATCGGTAGGCATTCTGGTAGCAATCAGAGACTGATGAGCATCACGTAAGATGGTTTCCGTAATTTTAATCGGTTTTTTAACTGTTTCTGACATTTACGATTTCCTCCAAAATAATATTATAAACGGTCATCCTAATTCTTTTCGCTTATTCAGAGTCTATTCGCAAAATCGTGCCTTCGGCACTTTCCTTTTGCTTGGGAACCTTTGGTTCCCTTGGCTTACTCGCCATATGAATTTTCATAAAGAAACTCGCTCATGCAAGCAGGCCTCGTATCTTTATTGAAAATTGGCACGACTCTGAATAAGTATCCATTTAGAATACTCCGAAGATGGCCATGAATGTACCTGCTGCTACAGCGGTACCGATAACACCTGCCACGTTAGGTCCCATAGCATGCATTAATAAGAAGTTTGTAGGGTCTGTCTCTGCACCAACCTTCTGGGATACACGTGCAGCCATAGGAACTGCGGAAACACCTGCCGAACCAATAAGAGGATTGATTTTACCCTTTGTTGCCCAGCACATAGCCTTACCGAAGAGTACGCCGGCTGCGGTACCGAATGCGAATGCAATCAGACCTAAGATAACAATTTTAATAGTATCCCAGTTAAGGAATGCTTCTGCACTGGTAGTAGCACCAACGGAAGTACCTAATAGGATAACTACAATGTACATAAGTGCATTGGAAGCAGTATCTGTTAACTGTCTTACAACGCCTGACTCTCTAAAGAGGTTACCAAGCATTAACATACCAACAAGCGGGGCTGTGGTAGGAAGGATTAAACATACTACAATAGTAACAACGATAGGGAAAAGAATCTTCTCAAGCTTAGATACAGGACGAAGCTGACCCATCTTGATTGCTCTTTCCTTCTCCGTAGTAAGCAACTTCATAATTGGCGGCTGAATAATAGGAACCAATGACATATAAGAATATGCTGCAACTGCGATAGGTCCTAAAATAGCAGTCTGACCAAGCTTACCAGCAAGGAAGATAGAGGTAGGGCCGTCTGCACCACCAATGATGGAGATAGCGGCTGCTGCCTTGTCATTAAATCCAAGCCAGATAGCTCCGAAGTACGCTGCAAAGATACCAAACTGTGCAGCCGCACCAAGTAAGAAGCTCTTAGGATTTGCAATGAGAGGACCGAAATCGGTCATGGCACCTACACCCATGAAAATGAGGGAAGGTAAAATTGCCCACTCATCTAAGAGATAGAAATAATACAGTAAACCGCCAACACCATTCGCTGCATCCTCTGCGTGAAGCATGATGTCAGGATAGATGTTTACAAGCAGCATACCAAATGCGATTGGGGTTAAAAGCAGAGGCTCAAACTCCTTAGCAATCGCTAAATAAAGGAAAACACACGCTACAGCAATCATGACATAGTTTCCCCAGGTCAGGTTAAAAAACGCTGTCTGGTGTATCAGATTACTAAACGTATCTAAAATATATTCCATTTGTTGACCTCCTGTTGTACTTTACTCGAATATTACTACGAATTAGTTTAAGGTAGCAAGTAAAGCACCTGCTTCTACTGCATCACCAACAGATACATTGATGCTTGCAACAGTACCGTCTTCAGGAGCTACAACAGGGATTTCCATCTTCATAGCTTCAAGAATGATTACAGCGTCACCTCTCTTAACTGCCTGTCCAACATTAGCTTCCACCTTGAATACCTTACCTGCTGCACCGGCTTCAATCTTAACAGAACCAGCTGAACCGGTTGCTGCGGGTGCAGGAGCTGCTGCTGGAGCTGGAGCTGCCTTAGGAGCTACTGGAGCTGCTACTACAGGAGCACCGGTAGAAGTGCCTTCTTCTACTACTACATCATATACGTTTCCATTAACGGTAATGGTATAATTCTTCATTTTTATTTCCTCCAAATACTATCTTCTTTTACGGATGCTTCTTACAACAAATCCGTCGGTAGAGGTTGCTCCCTGGCTAGCTGCGATAGCTGCCGCAATAACTGCAACCAACTCTAAATCATCAGATACAGATACTTCAACGCTCTCTTCCTTGGTAACAATCTGAGCGATGGTATTATCAATGCTTCCCGCATTGTCTTCCTTTTTCTCTTCCTTCTTCGCAAGCTTCGCCTGCATCTTAGGAATTAAACCGAACAGTGAAATGATAAAGCTGATTAAGATAAGTACCGCAAATACAGTACCCATACCGATAATGGTGTTTAATCCGGCTCTTGCCATCAAATCACCCATGGTAGATTCTTCATTTAAAGCAGCTGACTCAAGATACATAAACATATCATTTGAGAAAATAAGCTCTGCCTCCGCATTCTTCAACTCACCTTCAACCGGTACATTAACGATGATAGTCTTATCATCAATCTTTGCGGTTGGTGTACCAATGGAAACAATGTTTCCGATAGACTCCTTAGCTGAGTTAAAAGATGTGATACCGCCTAATACAGCATTGCCTTCTACATTTATTGAGAACTGCTGACCTACTACAAATTCGATTTCTTCTGCAGTATTCTCTTCAAAATAGCCAGCCATAGAATCATCCATGAAGTTCTGGAAGAAAGGAAGCACAGACTCAGTTGAAAGACTCTTCGCATAGTCCATCTTCTTCTGCTCATATGCGGTATATGTTTCCTCGCCTCCACATGCGGTTAATCCCATCATACAGGTAATTGTGCATAATAAAGCAATAATTTTCTTCATATTCTAATCACCTTTCTAGATAGTTCCGTGCTTCTTAGCAGGACGGTCTTCGCTCTTGGTATACAGCATCTCAAAAGCACCGATAACATACTTTCTGGTATCTGCTGCATTTACGATCTGGTCCACATATCCTCTCTTAGCTGCACCTGTCACGCTGGTCTGAAGAGCTGCGTACTCAGCTGCCTTTTCTTTAATAACTTCTGCCCCCTGTCCTTCATACATAATCTTAGCTGCAAGATTAGCATCCATAGAACCGATTTCAGCATTTGGCCATGCCATAACGATATCTGCGCCGATAGCCTTAGAGTTCATAGCTACATATGCAGAGCCATAAGCCTTGCCGATTACAACGTTTACCTTAGGAACGGTAGCGTTAGCAAAAGCGTAAGTTAACTTAGCAGCAGCCTTAGCAATACCCTTCTCTGAGCATACAGTTGCTTCATATCCCTTAACGTTGGTTAAGGTAAGTACAGGAATACCGAAAGCGTCACAGAAGTTGACAAAGTCTGCTGCCTTCTCGCATCCCTTCTTAGAAAGAACTGCATCAAACTTAGCAGCTACCTTTCCTTCTTCATCATATACTTCGGTTCTGTTAGCAACACAACCTACGGTAGCACCGTTTAACTTAATGAAACCGGTAACCATATCCTTAGCATATCCAGCCTTAACCTCGAAGAAGTTATTGTTATCAGCAAGATAGGTTAATGCGATAGCGGTATCGCCTACACAGCCCTCGATTTCAGGAATGATTCTGTTAAGATCATCTGTGCAATCATCGAAAGAGGTATCTTCATTGTTTGCAGGTAAGAAGCTCACAAGACCACGAATCTGGGTTAAGATGGTAGCATCATCAGCTACAACATCAACGATTCCGCACTCCTGCGCCTGAAATGCAGCAGATGCGCTGTCACACTTAGCAGTGGTATTACCAGCTAATGCGTTAGGAGCATTTACAAATAATTTCGCATTCTTGCTTTCCATGAAGGTGAAGTCGGTAAGGGTTGGGAATAATCCAAGTCCGCCGCCACAGGTTCCAAAGATTGCAGTAATCTGAGGAATCACACCGGAAGCAAAGGTCTGCTTTAAGTAGATTTCACCAAATGCATTTAATGCATCAGTTGCCTCCTGTAATCTAAGTCCTGCACTGTCAATAAGACCGATCACAGGTGCACCTGTTTTCATAGCAAGGTCATAGATTTTTGCAATTTTCTTCGCATGCATCTCGCCAACAGATCCGCCTAATACGGATGCATCCTGGCTGTATACATACACAAGATTGCCATCGATTACTCCATAGCCGGTTACAACACCGTCAGAAGGAGTTTCCGTCTGTTTCAGATCAAAATCAGTTGCTCTAGCAGTAACTAATGCGCCGATTTCAACGAAACTGTTTGCATCGAGTAAAGCTTCGATTCTTTGAATCGCTTTTGAAGTAGTACTCATGTTCTTTAAGCCCTCCATTTATATTAAAAAAATAAAAACATGATAATTCGGGAACATTTGAGAAATGAATTCGCAAACTACCCCATGATTAACACTACAGTAGTATAGCACAAAAAAGCGAACTCGCCTAGAACGAATTACATTTTTTTACAGAAAAATAGGCAAAGATTTCTCTCCGGGCAGAAAGAGCTGTAAAATTTTATCAAGACACCATGAAAAATCAATCCCATCAACAGACTGGCTCAATACGATTTTTTCCTGAAGATAGGATTTCCCGTCCAAAGAGTAGGTCACTTCTCCTATCTCTGTGCCCTCTTTAACGGGAGCATGCAGTACCTCCTCAAAGCGTACATCCACCTGCCACGCTTCTCCTTCCTTTGCCAAAAGCTGCACCGGCTCCTTTCTCTCCACCCGCACATTTACCGTAGCAAGCCCACCGATTTCTGCGGTCTGTCCATTCACAACACGGATGCTTTCTGGAAGGTTCCCCGCCACATCCACACTCTCCGTAGAAAGATAATGAAAATTCTCCATTCCGTATGTGTAGAGCTTTTTGGAATCCTCCCATTTATAGTTTTTGTTGTAAGGCCAGCCACAGGCAAGAACTGCCAGTGTATAGGTCCTTCCCTCACTCTCAAGTGCCCCTACATAACAATATCCAGCCTTATTGGTAAAGCCGGTCTTACCGCTGATAACGCCGCTCATCTGGGTACGGAGAGCATTGTGGTTATTACAGGTAAAGCTGCGCCCGTTTGCACTGAAGCTATGGCTCCCAGTCTGGGTAATCGTCAGGAAATCACCCTTTTTCGGCGAACTCAGCACACAGTACGCCATAATTCTTGCCATGTCCGTGGCTGTAGAGTGATGCTCTCCATGATCTGAAGCAGCATCCAATCCGTTAGGGGTAATAAAATATGTATCCGCACAGCCTATTTCCGCCGCCTTGTCAGTCATTGCTTTTGCAAAAGCCGCTACAGCAAGCTTACTCTCTTCTGTGGTATAATCAGCCACACTTTTTGCTGGAATCTGGTCTCCCAAAAGCTTCTTTCCCACATGCTCCGCAATAGCGACTGCCACATCATTGTGGGACTCCAGCATCAGACTATAGAGCAAATCCCTAAGTAAATACTGCTCTCCCTGCTTCACATACAGCTTTACCTTTGGCATGGTGGATGCATAGGCAGAGATATCTACCACCTCATCCAGACTACATTGCTCCAATGTAAGAATGCATGTCATAATCTTAGTGGTACTTGCCATCGCCATGGGATTATCTGCATTTTTCGCATAAAGGACCCTTCCCGAAGAGGCATCCATCAGTACTGCCGACTGGGCATAAAGAGAGGACGGCTCTTCCGCAGCGTATATTGTCATACCAAGATTACAACAAATCACGCAAATCAGAATAACCATCCTCCATAGCTTTTTGATTTTTTTCATATTTTTTCCATCCGCATAAAGATTCCTTAGATTATATGCAGTGGAATATCTCCTTTATTCGTAGATTGGCACCGAATCAATATACTCAAGCATCTTGGAAATATGCTCCTGACGCAGCAGTAAAAAGGCTCTGATACAGCTTGAGGTACCATATCCCCCTTCCAGTGCGTTCTTGGCATCTCCGGTTCCGGGATATCTTTCGAAGAACTGCTCAAATAGAGGTCCATACACTTCCTCAAAATAGGTAAGACGCTCCAGAGCTGCGCTCTGCTCAAACTCCGCCTCCGAAAGTCCTGTCAGCCTTTCCTTGAATGCTTCCCGGAAGTTCTCATTGGTCATGGCGTAGGCAAAGCACAGAACCGCCGGATTATTGGTGTTTTTATCTAACAGACCATACCGCTGGTAATTGTCCTCTTTAATGGTATTGGTTCTGGCATCACTACTGCCGCTGACGCCGCCGAACTCCATATCATAGAACACAAATCGCCACTTACCATCCCCATAAGTCCCTTCCTCCGTATCACCAATAGTCTTCCACATGGACCAGTTCTTACCCGGCCAGTCCCACTTATTGTTAATCCAGCTCTGAACGGCAAAGTAATCCATCAGTGATTCCGTATCCACCATCTGTGCAAATTCCTCGTAATCTGCATCATTCTTTAAATCCTCATGGGTATCAAAGAAATTCAAAAGTTCCCTGTAATAATAGCTTTCATCCGTCTCCCCCTCAGGCAAATCGCCTTCATCCAACTTATAGCCCAGCTCCAGACTTTCCGCATCTCCCTTATAAAGTACCACATCATCAGAATTCACCCCATGCACATCCTCAAAGTACTCTCCGGTGTAATCCTCCTGTAGCACATACAGCCCGAAATATTCTCCGTTAATATATACGACACAAGGTCGGGAATGCTGAGTATCACAAGCAGCAGTGCCCAAAAGACTCTGCCAGTAAGTATCATTAAACTTAGAGAGAAACGCACAATTTCCCCCGGCGCGAAGCACCAGAGTCTTATAACTGTCCATCACATCTCCCTGATCATCCACATAATCCTCGCCAAATACTGCATATCGGAATCTCTTGTCCCCATACTCCTCTCTTGCATATAATCGGAACCCCTTCTGCACATCGGAACGAGAATAGTTCCCCTGAATACGGATGCCACAACTCTGGTTCAGCACCTCATGCGAGCCTTCCGCAGTACACTCCATCATACTAATGCGGACTTTCTTCTCCCATTCACGACCCTTTTGCTTATAGTTGGCATCCAAGGAACGGGCAGTCTCACCATCCTCCAGCTTCTCGCCCTTCAATTGATAGATAGTTTGGGCAATCTCGAACTTCTTCCCCTTTACATAGATTCCTGTCTGGTAGTCAAATAAATCATCATATTCTACCGCAATATTTATCACCGCCATGGGCATTCCTGCCGCCTCACAGCTTTCCCGGATTCCCTGAATGTGCTCCTCGATACTGCCGATATAGTATGCAGCCGAGGCTTCTTCCAAGATTTCTCCTTCCTCATTCACCGCTGCCACACGCAGGTAAGTACACTTGTCCACCGCCGCATCCCCCGGTGCCTCCAGACAAGTGGTAAAACCATTCCCCTCTACCTGATTATAGCTTCCTGCATAAAGAACCGGGTCCACAGCTGCGATTACATTGGCTTCTCCACGCCTGTCCGTGATAGAGATGCTTTCTTCATATTTTACCGCCGTCACACTGGTGGCCGGATTGCTGCCATCTATGGTATAGTAAATGTTTTCATAATCAGACTCTATGGTCAGCTCGAATGCCTCCTCATAGAAGCCGCTTCCTTGCGAAAAGATAAAGCTGCCCAGCTCTGCCGGACCTTCTACAGTCTGAATCTCTTCCAGCACCCTGTCCTCAAGCTTTGTGGTCTGTGCCTTGTGGGATGGCTTCTCTTCTTTGCTCTCTTCTATATTCGCCTTCATGTCCTCCGTTGCAGAAGCTTCCACCTGAATCTGCTGGTTATTCTCCACTGATACTGCAACCGTTGACTCTACCCCTGCCTGTCCGCAGCCGGTACAAAGAAGTAATAAACTCGCCAAAATAAATGCTTGCTTCAAATGCTTTTTCATAGTTGATTCTCCAATATCAAATAATAAGTTATTATCATTATAAGTCGTATTAACCCCCCAAAAAACCTCCACTATTTCAGCAATATTGCCTCTTTATTATACATCTCATGGTTCTTGGTATCTTCCATAGTTCTACCTCTGCTCCACTATATCATTTAGTTCATGAATCACATTGCTTTATCCCTTCACTATTCTAGAAAATTGCTCTGAACGAAGAAAAATTTTACAGAGACCCTACAGCTTTCCTAAATCATGCTTTTTTCCTCCATTTTTCCTACCAAAATTGCTCCAAAAACACAAAAATCCTGCTAAGACCCTATCTCTCTGCAAAAATAGGGTCTCTACAAAATTTTTAATATTTCAGAGCAATTTCCGCAGAATAATATAGGTAATTTGACCTCTTCAGGCTTTCACATAGGGTCTAGAGAAAATTTTCTCTGTTTTGGAGCAAAATCTTAGTCCATCATTGCACATTTACAAGAAATAATAGCCAAGCATTGCTTCTACCATATCCATATCCAATGGCTTATCCTTCGTTTCAAAGCTCGTAATTAAATTTATTGTGGGAATGATTCCGTGAGATGCGTATATTTGAAGTTTCGAATGAGTCTTAGCAGCATAATCAGGATTATCCATCATACCAAAATGCTCATAATAAAATGTCTCTCCTGTAACAGGATGAAGAATTGTAAAATCGGGGTATATGACCACTCCTCCCAAATGAAGTGCGCACTCATAACGAAAGGGGATACCCTTTGTATACAGAAGTGTCGCAATAAGCGACTCTGATTTGGAACGAACCCTCAGCCCAAATGAAGTTTTGTGAACCAAGCTTTCTGGAGACTTAGGATTTTTCTCATAGGGTGAATTCATCCATTCTGTATACCTTGACAAGTCTGGGAAAAAATGAGGAGCTAGAATTTCTTGATAATCCTTTGAAGTTAATAGCTGTCCGGAAGCTGGTTCAGAGGAACTGTGATGTCTGAGATAGAAGTCTATCGCCCGCATTTCCTGCTGAGCCTCTTCTAGTTGAAGTGATAAATACTTTTTAATTGCCAATTGTTCGGCAAGAACATGATTTTTCTTCGAAATGTAGGTCTTATTTTTACCATTACTCCGATACCATTTACATTGACTGCCGTTGTGTGCGCAGATAAGCTTTCCCTCAGGAAGTAATGCTATCTGCTCCTGCAAAGAACAAATCTGCGCATCCAGCCGTTGCCTTTCAGTAATGATTCTGTCGTATAACATGAATATACCTCCTTTGTATATCTATCAGATACATTCTATTACACAAATTCAACAATTTCAATAATTATCTGTTGCCTTTTGTCAGTTCCAACAGTGCCTCATACTCCCGAAGATAGGCACCACGCTTCATCTCATCTGCCTCTGCATACTCCTGATGCCTGCCAAATATCTCTATGGCCTCCTCCAGTGGTACCCATTTGGGTTCTAGTCCAGCCTCAGCCTCGCACTCTGTCAATTTCCGTACAGTTTCCCCAATGGCCTCACAGATAAAATAATGACTTACGAAGAACCACTCCTCGTAATACTCATGAATGGTCAAATACTGCGAAAGAGGCATTACCACATATCCTGTCTCTTCTGCCAGTTCTCGTATGCAGCACCCCTCCAGACTTTCATTCTCTTCCAGACCACCGCCCGGGATAAAGTACTGATCTGTATTCACCTCATAGGTCAGCAGAATTTTCCCTTCTGAAACTACAACCCCACGACATGCCACACGAGTTTTTGTCTGCACTTCAAAACGGTTTTCACCTAGAATTTCTATCGTTTTCATATTCCAGCTCCATCTCTTTTCCAAAATAATATTGTACAGCAATGTAATAATACTACTTCTTTATCCGAACATAAAATCTGTTCTCATCCTCATACTTTATGTAACCACCATTATTTAGCATTACCTGCAAAGAAGCTGGATTATCTTTATTTACCCTCAAGTAAATTTCATCTTCGGGAACAATAGTTCTTGCTATCTTAAGCATTTGTCTAAGACCTTCCTTTCCATATCCTTTGCCTCGAAACTCCTTTTTAATAAAATATCCAATATGCCCTGCTCCGGTTCGTAGGGACTCACAAAGATAGTGACGTATGCGGAATTGCCCAACAATGTTCTCATCCTCCCATAGAAACAGGAACGTTTCCGGCACATATCCCTCCGGAAGCTTGTCCCCTTTTCCAAATGCAATCATTTCCGGTAATGCTCTTCCTTCAAAATCTTCCCTTGAAATACCATGATATGGATTAGTTAATCCGTTCTCATCCAACGGCATATCGCAAACAAACAAATACTCTTTTTCCAGATCCTCATAATTGATTTCTTTTAAATACAACATACCCTATTCTCCATTTCAAAACAGAATCCTTCCACCGACTTCCATTCTCTACATCTTCCTGCAAATATATAATAAATGACTGGAAGCCCCAAGCAGTTCCCGCTTCTCACAGGTAGCCAGATGATATTTTACAAACATCTCAAACTCCTCATCTGACAAAAAAAAGTCACTTCGTCCCTCCGCAAGCTCCAGCACACTGTCCACCGCTGCGGTTGCTATATGTTTTACGCCTTTTCCTACAAAAAGCTCTTCAAATTCTGCAATATCGTACCCTGTAAAAAGCTGCTCCTCAAAGTGCTTTACCTTATAATCCTCTGCAAAATTCTCCTCCAGCCCTTCTGCCAGATTTCCATCCAGATAATTGTCAAATAGAATGGCATACACGGACAGAAATGCCACAAGAATTATTCCATCTTTCTTGGTAACCCTGATTGCTTCATCCAACGCCTTATGTACATCCTTTTCCTCATAAAGATGATATAATGGTCCGAAAACCAGCGTAATATCAAAGGTATCGTCCGCAAATCTGCTTAAATCCAGTGCATCCCCTTGGAAAGCCTGTATATTTTTTAGCTCACCGCAGTTTTGTCTCAACACCTCCAGATTCCGCTCTACCAGCTCTACTGCTGTCACATCATAGCCCTCTTTTGCCAAAGCAATGGAATACCTACCAGTACCGGCGCCGATTTCCAGTATTTTTTCTCCACCCTTTGCCAAACGCTGTATGTAATGCATTGTTGTTAAATACTCAAGCTGACCCTGTCTGCTCCGTCCTAAACGCATATCTTCATTGATTTCATTATAAAAACTACTTACTATTTCTACTCGTTTGCTCATGTCTCCAGCCTCCTATGTAAATTTCGTCTCCTTCTTCTCCCATGGAATCTTATATGTATTCAAAGGTTAAGCACCTGATTGCACACAGAACCACGTCCGATTTCCATATCCACGCTCTGTCCGCTCTTAAGATGACACTGCAAAACACCTACCGAAATGTTATCGGAAACAATCCTCCTATGGTCAAAGAAAGAACAATAAGTCACAAGCTCCCTCGGAATAGCTGCCACTTGAAACTCAATGTCCGATAAAAGTCCGATGATATATTCGTCAGTCAGCATCCACAGACCGGTAAATCCTAACACGCCTCTCTGGATACTCTCATCCACAGAGGTAAGAAAGGCCTTTTCATCCAAAATATCCAGATATGGCTTGGTATATTTTAAAACTCTTTTCTCATATTTGTGACGACACCAGATTCGGTTTCCTACATAGTGCCCGCCAAACAGCATCACCAGCGAGAATACAATTATTCCCGAAATGAGTGGCCTATTTCCCCCTTCGATAAATAGCAGTCCACAGGTTAAAAAATTACCGGTACAGACCAGATCATATCCCAGACAACCACACTATTTTTCTGGGACATTGCATGTAATGCAGCATTTAAATCCTTTATCTTCTTCTGCTCCTTGTTCGTCTTCTTTTCATTTATTCCGGCAACCCAGGTCAGGAACTTATTCATCAGCATCTCACCACCCTTATTTGCCAGCCAAATGAGAAAACCGAACACTACAAAGCACACAATACTCATAAGCATCTGCTCATTATCATGGGCAGACCGCTCCGGCTTCAGAATATATCTGATGATGCTCCAGATGGACACCAGACATATGTATATACATGCCACATTCACAAGGACAAGCTCTGCCTTCACCTTCCAGAAGCCGTATCCTGTAAAGCTTTCCAATCTCCTTAGATTATTCCATAATCTTACTTATTAAAGCTTCAATATGAATTTTCATAGTATCTAAGCAGGGAACAGCAGTCACATCATCATTTAATAAAAGTGGCAGTTCCGTACATCCCAGAATCACCGCCTCAATACCGCTGTCTCTTTTCATACGCTCTATGATATCTTGAAAAACTTGCAACGTCTCTTCCTTTACCACTCCTAATTCCAGCTCCGAAGAAATCTTATCGTTGATAAACTCCATTTCCGCCACTGTTGGCGCAATAATTGCAATCCCACTTTTCTCAAAGGGCTCCCTGAAAAACTCACCTTCCATAGTGAATATGGTTCCCAGTAGTCCTAACTTATTCAAATTTCTTCGCAACGCTTCATCCCGGGTGGCCTCAATAATGCTCACTAATTGAACAGGCGATTTCTCTCTTAACCTATCAAAAGTAATCCGCCAGCTCCTCGTATTTTTGCTCGCTACAAAGCTGCAAAACCTCAAATACATTTACACTTTCAACAGTTAAATTCAGGAAAAAACTCTTACCGACCTTATTTTGTACTCCATACACAATACCGTAATAATAAGGAATCGTGGATTCCGGTCCCATTCCTCCCACTAAACCTAATTTTTTCATATTCGCTCCTCAATTACAAATATTCTGCCAAATAATCCTATAGCTCTTTTTTCATCACCTCGTACACCAGCTTCACGCCATTCTCCACACTCCACATTTCATGCTTCACTGTAGTATATCCTCTTTTTTCATACATCCGGCATGCGGGCAGCGAAGCATCCAAATACACTTCCGTATGCACTTTCCTAATCTCATCCTCCAGCCACTGCATGATATAGCTTCCATAGCCTTGCCCCTGATATTCCGGCAACACATAGACTCTGGTAATATGATTATCCTTATAACAGCCCGTACCGACTATCGTACCTCCCTCCATCAATACACTGACAGAGCCCTCTTCAATATCTTTGCATATGCTCTCCCTGCAATGAAAATCACAGAAGAAATTTACAACCTCCTTCGGATAATACTTGGGGTAGATGGTTACTATCGTTTTTTGAACCAAGGAAACGACTTGTTCTAATTCATTTTCTGTTGCTTTTATGTACTTCATGATTCTATTTCTCCAAAATATCTGCCAGTTCTTCAAAGGAGTTCACTATCGTTCCCTCATACTCCTCACCGTCTCTGTTAAACAAAATCGGACGAATTCCAAGCTCGGCAGCCATCTCTAGGTTCTTCACACTATTATCAATAAAGATACATTCTTCTGGAAGTTTCCCAATCTTTTCTAATGCAATCTCATAAATCTTCCGTTCTGGCTTACGACACTTTACATCTGCGCTCACAATCTTCGCAGAGAAGTATTTATTCAGCTTATAGTACTCCGTAATGTACGTGCTCCACTGAGAAACATCATTTGACAAAAGCACAAAATCATACTTATGATAATACTTCTCTGCAAAGGGAATAAAGCCACTATCCAGCGTCAGATAGTTCTCAATATAATTCTTCATATGATACTCGGGATTCTCATACCCCAATCTGGAAAGGAATTCATCGGATGTAAATTCCCCCAGCCCCGCTCTTGTAAAGAGCTGCTCTTCCTTGAATTGTCTTTTTAATCGTTCATGTTCTGCACTTTCAAAATGTTTAAACGTGTATGGAATGAACTTCCCCTTACTTTCCTCCAAAATCACCCCATTCATATCAATCAAAATTGTTGTTTTCATCTGATTATATTCTCCATTATACTACAGCTTCCTCAAATTCCTTTCCTTCTCAAAAAAGGCCTTCTCCAGCACAATATATTCTTCCTTCGAGCACACTTGCCTGCACTTTTTCTGATACTCCTTCGACCTCTCCAGCATCGCTGTAATCTTCTCACAGGGAAACTCCGGGCACTGATTACATTTCTGCACATCATGTGCTTTCGTACATTCCACCAGCTGGTAAGTGCACTGCTTGTGGGAAGTACAGCCCGTGCAGCGGATTTCTTCATTCGAAACAATCACATCCCTCCAGCCCACTCTATGCCAAAGCTCTGCCACTGCACGAAGCTCCGTATCACTGCGGGCATTATACCTAGGGCACTCCATACAGTTATCCCCACATAAAGTTATTTTCTCTTCCCGCATTATATCTTACTCCTTCTTCTCCTTAATCTTCAGCCCCAGTTCAAATGCCGGCAGCGCAATCTTACTCTTATCATCCAGTCTTACATCACCGGACAAGCTTCTGGGATCCCATGTAGAGTGGTCAAGATTATCTCCAGCATAGAAAAACTGAAAGAAATCCGTCTCCCGAAACATGGCATCGGTGGGCCAAGTGATTCCCTCCACATACGGATAACCAAACTCTGCCAAAACCATTATCAAATTCTTCTAATAACATACCTCTGAACAACTTCCTTGTAAATATCACTGTAGAATTCCGCTTCCAGCTTACCGCCTGCGTTTTGAATCACCTTCGCCGAAGCAACATTCACCTTGTCGCAGGTCACAAGCACTTCTTTGATTCCGACAGTGTTGCATACTGCTACAGCCTCCTTCAGCATATCGGTAGCATAGTGCTTCTGACGCTCTGTAGGGCGTACACTGTATCCGATATGGCCACCCTCCGTCCGAAGAAAATCATTCAACGCCAAGCGGATATTCACCATCCCCACGACTTTATTATCCTCTTCCCGTACATAAAAGTAGGTCAGTGCCGGAACCCTTGGCTTTGAAATATTTGCGATATCCATATCCGCCACCACCTTGTTCAGCCACTCCTCATAGGTAGCTTTCTCCAGATAATCATCCAACGCCCCGCTACCATTGACCTCCGACTTATACGCACGGAATTCATTAATGTACTCTATTGCCCGCTCTTTGTAATCTATATTTGGAAATACCAGTTTCATAATTCGTCTCCTCTATTATACCTCAATTCATATTATTTCTCAGTTCCCCATATAGCCATGCTCCAAATGGCTCCAATTCTCCAAATTTTTCACCAGGACCCCATTTATGACATAAATCAACAAAATCCTGTCTCGAAAGAAGCCTTTTTTGCTCTAAACTTCCACTTTTTCTACATAGACCCTATATTTTACAGAAATTGGGGTCTATGTAGATTTTCTTCTCTTTCAGAGCATTTTTAGCGCAAAAAATCTATAAAATTCCGGCCATTTTACTGCCTAAGGGGTCTATACAAAAAAATAAGTATTTTAGAGCAATTCCACACACATCTTTCCGTTCCCCACGGACTTACACTCCGAATCGGTATTCCTTTTCTTCCTTGTCATTCGCCACCAATTGAAACTTCTGAATAATCATATCGGCAACCTCATCAGGTTCCAGATTCGTATTATCAATTTTCATGTGATTCTCAAACCAAATCTCATCACTATCTGTGTTAAGTTTATGATTTTCTGCACATCTCAAAAGATCTGATTTACTCCACGCAACATCTCTTTTCGAGGCTTTCCTCTCCATCCGGTGTGGTGTTTCGTTTCGCTCAAGTCGAGTCTCAAGATTAGCACTTAATTCGATAAAATAAAAGTTTCCTCCACCTAACTGAAAACTCTCAGCCAATTTTGTGAGGTATTCCCTTTCTCCAAGTAACTCAAATGCACATACATAAGTAAATATCAAATCCACATTATGCTTTATTGCCAGTTCAAAAGCCTTTTCCCGAAAAGATGCATTAAACTCACGCTGCGCAGGCGTTGCAAGCCCAAATATCTTATCTGATATTTCAATACTGTCATGATTCATCATAAGGTTATACTTTATTTTATCTCTTAAACTTTCTGCAACGGTCATCTTCCCCACCGCCTGGGGACCACAGATTATTATTAAATTAGCCATATTATATTACCTCCGAAACTCTTAATTCCATCTCAATGACCTTCCAATCTTCTCCAAGCCCACGATAATACCAAGGCTTTTCCATCTCTATCTCCCTAAATCCCACTGCTTTATAGCACCCATATGCCGCCGTATTATTCTCGAATACCCCGAGTGTTATCTTCTGAACCTTGAGTATTTCAAAAGCATACTTGACTGCCAGCTGCAGCATCTCTTTTCCGTAGCCCTTGCCACGCTTGGAATCATCCACAATGACAAATCCAAAGCGAAGTACCTTTTTCTCCGAATCGGTGAACCGCAGAATCAAATGTCCCACCACTCCGCTTTCATCAAGGGCTGTCATCGGATAAAAATTATCCTCATCTTTGCAATCTCCATTATTGTCCGCATACTTTTTGTTCATATCATCTGCTGTAATCGGGAACGTCTCGTATCTGTCAGAACTCCATTTCCGAAAACTGACTTCATCCTTTATCCAGCTTACGATATATTTTGCATCACATCTCTTGTATGGTCTTAGTCGTAACATTCCAGCTCCTCCTTACAGTTTCCTCTCCATATACCCACAAGTGAAGGGGAAGAAATCAAACTTCTTCATGCCCACATGCACAAATCCGAATCCCTCATACCACTTTCGCAGCTGCTTGGTTTCCTCTACGATTCCGATATTCATCTTGGTACATTTCAAATCCTTCGCCACATTAAATGCGCTCACCAAAAGCCCTTCGCCAATTCCTTTATGTCGGTATGATGGAAGCACACACAAATTATTCAATTCGCATTCATTATTTTCCTGCAATAGCAAAGAATAATAACCTACCACATTTCCATTATCGTAGTACGCATACATAGGACGATGTTCTTCTTTCATCTGCCATTCCAGCCTGCCCGGCGTCGTAGCAAATGCGGTAAATCTAGGCGCATTTTCCTCAGAAAATCCAAATTCCTCTGCCACAGTGCCAAAGCTCTCTCTGATTACCTGCACACATTCCGCAATATCCTTTTCCTCAATCATTTTTATCATAATAGCCTCTCCTTATTTCTGACAGATAAACAATGCGTGATTACTCAGTGCCGTAGCGTATTCACTATCCGCAACCATATCCGCATACTGAAACCAGAGCCTGCGCTGCTCCTCTGTAAAGCCCTCAATCTCCTTCTCCAAGATAAGGAAATCCACACCCATCATCTTAATACGCTTCAATCCTACGCGCTCCGTATCTTCCACCAGCTCTTCCGGTGTGGCGTAAAAGAAGATGTCCGTCTTTACATCATCCGTTCCCCTCTCCATGACGCATTCCCCGATTCTCGGTGTCAAAATATGTTCCCAGCCTACCGCATGACCATACAAAGCCATAACCCCAAGCTTATTAATAAACGCCAGCACAATTATTCCCCCCGGCCGACAAATACGCTTGCATTCCTTAATGCACTGCGCCCTGTCTTCCCTTCGCAGGTGATACAATGGTCCCAGGCAAAGCACTACATCATAGCTAGCATCAGCAATTCCCTGCAAATCCGTGGCATCCCTCACTTCAGCCCTCGCATTCTGGTATCCACTTTCCGCACTCTGTTGCTTTACAATCTCCACATTCACCGGGGACAGATCCACGCCCAGATATTCCTTACACTTTGGCGCATAATGCATCAGATAATAGCCTCCACCGCAGCCAAGTTCAATAACCTTCTTCCCTGCATCGATATAAGAATCCAGTGCCTTTTTGGTGTAGATGAACTCCATACCGTACTCACCTGCCTGGGCTGCACGGTTCACTTCCCCGCCACCAGAATACTTTTCGACGACTTTCTCCTTGTAGTTACTTTCCATAATCTTCTCCTCCCTTTTTGCAAAATATAAAAGCTGATATTTGCATACACAAACATCAGCTTCTAAATTCGTTCATATTATACTAACAGCATATACTAATACAAATTCACCTAGGTCGTAATGTTTGCGTATCACAAATAAGACATGTATGTTCCACCACATTAATAATGGACATCACGCCTTCAGTTATAAGTGAAATTAAATTATACTGTTTCACTTTTGCAAACATTTTGTAGCTCCTTTCGTTTGTATTATTCAGAGCCATTCGCAAAATCGTCCCTTCAGGACTTTCCCTTTTGCTCATATATGGCTTTTCGCCATATAGATTTATGAAAACAACCTTTATCAAGCAAGCTTGAACAGTTTGTTTTACATAAATCTGCATTGCTCTGAATAAATCTAAATTTTTATCATTAAACCACCATTCTAACAATATGTCAAGAAAATTCTTAAAATTTTCTAAAGAGTGTAACAATTCTTACATTTCCCTGCACTCACTATAACAGAAAGCACCTCAAGCCAAAGCCTGAAGTGCCTCATCATCTTACAACACTCTTATCTCAAAAGCGGTGGTCTGGGGTGGAATACTGGCGGTCATAAAGTCTGCATGACGCACCTGCACTCGTAAACCGGGCATCAACCCCGAAAACTCCATCTCTCTTCCATTCCGTCCAATAATTCTGGCATCCTCCGGTACGTTGAATCTGATAACAGAAGATGCATCTCTGCCACGGATCGTGGTAAAGCTCCTGCCTCTCCTATCCACGTCCATAATCATTCCCACCACAATATTGTCCTGTCTGGGTTCATCCACAACTCGAATCAAAAATGCCACAGCCTGTGGAGGAATACTTCTTGTCATTGTAGAGGAGAATGTGGCATTTACCGTCATTCCTACTCGCAAGTCTCTGGCTGATATCACCTCACCGTTCCTGTTTAACACATTGGTGCGTGATCCAACCACAAGCCTTACCGTTTCATCATTTCTTCTGTCACACTGGCATCCTGAATAGGTTACTGTGACCAAAGTATTCTCTCTGTCTCTGGAAATATCTTCTATTACTCCATTTCGAATACTAATAACTGGCATCGCAAATACCTCTTGTTTTTAATATCATATTCATGAAGTTAAGAGGTAGTGAGTAAAATGTCATTAAAAGATGCCTTCCGGATTGTTCCGTGCTTCGCACTCCCACAATCCTTCCCAATATTCGGATATCGTGGGGAAATCCCCACTTTTATCCTCATATCGGGGCGGGGCACTAAGCCCTAAAACCACTCACATGCAAGCCCATCGTGGTTTTAGGCTTTTGCCCCTAGCATTACTAAATATCCATCGTCATCTGTACTTCAGCCTCTGCCTGTTGTTTAAACTCTTCAATCTGCAATGTACTAAGCTCTGGAAGCTCTTCCAGACTCTTTACACCGAAGCAGCGTAGAAATTGTTCTGTAGTTCCGAATAAAAGTGGGCGTCCCGGTGCATCCAGTCTGCCCAGCTCGCAAATTAAGTCATACTCTAGGAGCTTGTTGATTGCATGGTCACAGCTTACACCACGCACACGCTCTACCTCTACTCTGGTAACTGGCTGCTTATAGGCAATAATGGACAATGTCTCGATTACCGTATCGGTCAGCGAAATCTTTCTTGGTGCCTTGGCAATCTTTACCAGATATTCATACATATCCTGCTTAGTGCAGAGCTGTACCGAATCCTCAAAATAAGTCAGCTCAATACCTCTATCCTCTGCCATATATCCTTCTTCCATTTCTCTTAGCAGAGATTTGGTTACTCGTACATCCTCCTCAATCACATGAGCGAGTCTGCTGATTTCCACAGACTCTCCCATAGCAAATAAAATGGATTCTAATATAGCTTTCTGTTTTTCTCGTTCCATCGTATCTCACCTTTAACAGATATTTGATTCAATCAAAATATCATCGAATATATTTTCCTGGGAAATATTAATTTTCCCAGTCTTCATCATTTCCAGAATTACCAAAAAGGTAATAATAATGAGTGCCTTGGACTTCTGCTCCCCCAGAAGCTTCTTAAAACTAAACCTCTTGTGGGTTCTGGCATATTCTTCAATATACGCCGTCTTGGCATCCACATCAAAGACCTCATCCTTTTCAATATTGCCGTAATTACTTCGAATCGGATCCACACGGTCTTCCTGTCTGCGAATCATCACCTTAAAGATTTCATGCAGCTTCGACAGCGACAAATCTCCCACCAGCTCTTCGTAGTTCAGCGGATGCTTGTAATCTGCCACTTCCTTGGGAAGATGTTTCTCACGGTAATAACTCTTCTCCGCATCCACCTGACGGTCACGAAGCTCAAAAGCCATGTATTTATACATCTTGTACTCAAGAAGCTTTGCAACCAGCTCTGCTCTGGGGTCTTCTTCCTCGCCTTCCTCATTCACTTCTTTCGGCAGAAGCATTTTACACTTAATGTCAATCAGCGTAGCTGCCATAACAAGGAATTCACTCATTACGTTCATATCTTCTGCTTCCATCTGCTTGATGTAATCCAGATACTGCTCCGTAATCTCCACAATAGGAATATCGTAAATATCAATTTTATTTTTTTCAATTAAGTGAAGAAGCAGGTCCAACGGTCCCTCAAATGCTTCCAGCTTAACAGATAATGCCATCTTCAGTTCTCCTTAAACTCTACCACGGTGATTTCACCGGGGTTAAACATACGAATGGGTATGGTATGCATGCCAAGACCTCTGCTCAACAGCATGGTGGCCTTACCTTCCCGAAAAATCCCTCCATCATATTTAGGAAACAAGCGCACGCTGGGAGATACGACGCCTCTCCAGCCGGGGATACGTACCATTCCGCCATGGACATGCCCTGCACATACGAAATCAGCTCCCCATGCTGCATACCTGGGAAAATAATCTGGATTGTGGGCAAGTAAACATATATACTTTTCCTTATCCGGTGTTCCCAGGATGCTTTCCAGATAATCCTCTTCCATTTTCGGGTTTACAAAACGTTTATAGAATTCCCGGGCTATTTCTGCACCATACACTACCATATTGTGCTCTGCCACTTCCAGCATCTCATTTACTAAGGGCTTTACACCACACTCTGTCAGTGCCTCTTCATACTCCTTCGCCATATCCCCATACTTTTCCGGATACAGCTTAAGTCTTTGCTCATGGTTACCATTTCCATAAAACACCGGATAATCCTTGGCAAGCTCCTTTACAAAGTGAATGGCGGTTTCCAGCGATTTCCCCGGCTTCGCCGTAAGGATATCTCCAGCAATGAAAATCGCATCCGGCTCCTGTTCCCTGATTTTCTCAAGAAGTACACAGTTCTCTCTGCCGTAACATTTATTGTGCAAATCCGAAAGAACCACCACTTTATAATTCCCCTTAATGCGCTTATCCGAAATCTGCATTTTACGCACTACAAAACGGGTACTGTCAAAAAGGATAATCCAAAGACACACCAACATGAAAACTGCCAATATAAAAATAAGAATCTCCCACATGATCCTCATCCTTTCTGAGCATATACGCAGATAATTATACCATATTGGAATCAATTTAAAAAGTAAAACTATTCAGAACCATATGATTTTAATCGTTTACAAAAGCAAGTAATCCAGCACTTTTTCCAGATAATCCTTATAGGTAGCAAACTCCACATCTTCTGCATAATATATCGCACTGCTGCCGATTACCGTTTCTCCCAATTTGTAAAGCATCTCCCCGACAATATCCCCTGCTTTCACCGGTGCCTGCACCTGCTGCGGTAGTACCAGTTCCTTCTGTATCTGGCTCAGATCCTGCCCCTGAGTCTCCACATACCGGAATGTCTCTCCGAATTTCAGCTTTACCAAATCAGCCTTTCCATCCACTACCTGCAACGGAGTCAGCTGTTCTGGATGATTATCCTCATAAATATCACACACAGAGAAGCCATAGTTTAAAAGTGTCTCTGCCTCAGAAAAGCGGCTTTTGTAATCCTCTGCACCCATGATTACCGCTATCATGTCCATACCATCCTTATGTGCCGTGCCCGAAAAACAATACTTTGCTTTATCGGTAGAACCCGTCTTTAAACCGGTTGCATAAGGATACTGCTTCAAAAGCTTGTTGGTGCTGCTTAAGGTAAAGGGAATCTCCCCCTGCTTTGTAACGTGAATGATATCCTCCATCCAAATCTGACTATAATCATAAATCTGGGGATATTTAGTAATCAGCTCCCTGCTCATGATTGCCACATCCCGGGCAGTTGTATAGTGGTCATCCGAATTGCTCAGTCCGCAGCAATCCTCAAAATGAGTATTCTCCATCCCAAGCTCTAATGCCTTCTCATTCATCAGAGACACAAAGGCTTCTTCTGAGCCTGCAATATGCTCTGCTACCGCCACTGACGCATCATTCCCAGAGGACACGGCGATGCACTTAATCATTGTCTCAAGACTCTGCTCTTCTCCTGCTGCCAGAAATACCTGGGAGCCTCCCATAGAACTGGCATATGTACTGGTAACTACCGTATCCGTAAGAGCAATCTTCCCCTGCTCCAGCTTTTCAAAGGTAAGAAGTAGGGTCATAATCTTAGTAATACTGGCCGGGCTTCTCCTTTCATCCGCATTCTTCTCATAAATCACCGTTCCGGTAGAGCCCTCCATCAAAATAGCCGAAGGAGCCTTAATCTCCATTTCCGCATAAACATCTACTCCAAATCCGGTCAGCATGCAGACCACCATCACGACTGCAATAATAGCTTTTCCAATTCTTCTCATACAGTTTCCTCACACCTTCTTTTTATACAGAGTATGAGGATTGCATTCCTTTTATTACCGTTCCTATTCAGAGCCATTCGCAAAATCGCCTCTTTGAGATTTCCTTTTGCTCATGTTTGGATTCTCACCACATAAATTTATGGAAACAGTCCTTTGCAAGCACACTTGCAAGTCCTCTTTCCATAAATCTGCATGGCTCTGAATCGAAAACAAAAGGGAGAGCAATTGCCCTCCCTAAAACCATCTGGTACGGAATGAATCATACATATCCACCAGCTTTTCTTTTTGTTCTTTAAGGTCCACATTGAACACCTTCATAAGTTGAATCGCGTAATCAATCACTACCACAATCATCACAGCATAAATGAAACGGATTCCCCATGTGTAATTCACTGTATCGATGAAATTTATCACCTTTCCTTGCAGAAAAGCGACAATACCTACTGCATAGAATCCCCACGCAATAGTACTTTCAAGACAAATGATTCCCTTATAATTAAAGGGTTTCTCATTGTAGTCCCACCATAATTCGCCTAAGAAACGAATCATTCCCTGACCAACAATATACTCAAAGGTGGTCGCTAAAAACGCTCCCAGGAAATATACCATTACCAGATTCCCTTTGAAAGGGGAAAGAACAAGATACCCAATCACAGCACCGAAACCATAAATCGGACAGAATGGACCTTTTCCAAACCCTCTGTTGGTAATCTTCTTATTGCAGAATGACATATAGATGGATTCTACCAGCATCCTAACATGCTGTAAATTATAAATGCAAACACTAAGTGATAAACATCAAATCCAAAAAAAACTCTAGACCACATTTTTCAACCCCTCACTAATGTCTGAGATATTTCTCTGAAAAAACTAAAGTCCCTGACATATTTCGGCCAAGGACTTTACTCATTAATTAGTTATACTTACGTTTTCTTGCTGCTTCAGATTTCTTTTTACGTTTTACGCTTGGCTTCTCGTAATGCTCTCTCTTACGAATCTCCTGCTGAATACCAGCTTTTGCGCAGCTTCTCTTGAAGCGACGTAAAGCGCTATCTAAAGTCTCGTTCTCTTTTACGATTACGTTTGACATGCTTACACCTGACCTCCCTTCAGTCCCTTCAAGCATCTTGACTGATTGGGTTAATATTATTACATAGGACTTACGCCCATATGCACATTTGATATTATAACAAAAAATTCCATACTGTCAACAGTTTTCTTCAAAAAAATGTGGATAAGTATTATAACTGACCCTCTAATACCTTTGCGCTTTCCACAATTGCAGCCGGAATACCCGCAGGATTCTTACCACCCGCCTGTGCCATATTCGGACGACCACCGCCGCCACCGCCTACAAGTGCTGCGATTCCCTTGATAAGGTTACCTGCATGAGCACCTGCCTTTACTGCTGCATCAGTAGCCATAGCAATCATATTTACCTTGCCATCCTGATTAGAAAGAAGAACGACCACGCCTTCTCCAAGCTTCTCCTTCAACTGGTCACCAAGGTCACGAAGTGCGTTCATTGATGCACCTTCTACACTGGTAGCAAGGAGCTTTACACCCTTCACCTCTACCACCTGGCTCATTACATCACCGAGAGCATCCTTAGCTGCCTTGCTCTTTAAGGATTCATTCTCAGAAGCCAGTGCCTTCATCTCAGCCATCACGTGCTCGAGACGCTCTACAAGGTTCCCAGGATTTGCCTTGAGCACCTTAGCTGCTGCTTCTACGGTAGCTTCCATGTTCTTGTAGTAATCAAACACCGCCTTGCCTGTAAGTGCTTCGATACGACGAACACCTGCTGCTACACCGTTCTCGGATAAAATCTTGAATGCAGTAATTACACCGGTATTATTTACATGAGTACCACCACAAAGCTCTACAGAGAAATCGCCCATGGTAACAACACGTACCTTCTCGCCATATTTCTCTCCAAAGAGAGCCATTGCGCCGGTCTTCTTAGCATCTTCGATAGACATTTCCTGAGTGATTACAGGGATATTTTCTGCAATCTTCTCATTTACCATATCTTCCACCTTCTGAAGCTCTTCTACTGTCATTGCTGAGAAGTGGCTGAAGTCAAACCTGAGTCTCTCACCATCCACATAAGAACCGGACTGCTCTACGTGAGTACCAAGCACTTCACGAAGTGCCTTCTGAAGAAGATGGGTTGCACTATGATTCTTACAGGTATTTGTTCTTAAGGTCTTATCTACGGATAAGGTAACTACGTCGCCAACCTTAATCATACCGCTGGTAACTTTACCGATATGACCTACCTTACCACCAAGAAGCTTTATGGTATCCTTTACTTCAAAGGTTCCGTCTGCGGTAGTAATCACACCATTATCACCATTCTGACCACCCATGGTAGCGTAGAAAGGAGTCTCCTCTACGATAATGGTTCCCACTTCGCCATCGGTTAATGCGTCTACAAGCTCTGTCTCGGTAGTAAGAACAGTAACCTTAGATTGTGCTTCTAATTTATCATAACCAACAAATGCGGTTGTAATACTTGGGTCAATAGATTCATAAACAGTTACATCTGCACCCATGTAGTTGGTTGTCTTTCTGGCCTTACGAGCCATTTCCTTCTGCTGCTGCATACATACTGCAAATCCAGGCATATCGATAGTGAAGCCTTTTTCTGCAAGGATTTCCTCAGTTAAATCGGTAGGAAATCCATAAGTATCGTATAACTTGAATGCATCCTCGCCGCAAAGCTCAGTTCTGCCTTCTGTAGCCATCTTATCCATCATCTCAGAGAGAATGGAAAGTCCCTGATCGATGGTCTTATCAAACTTGTCCTCTTCCTGAGTAAGTACATTCAAGATAAATGCACTCTTCTCTTCCAGCTCAGGATATCCATCCTTACATTCATTAATTACGGTCTGGCTAAGCTCTGCAAGGAACTTACCTTCAATACCGAGTAATCTTCCGTGACGAGCTGCACGACGGATTAATCTTCTGAGTACATATCCACGTCCTTCGTTAGAAGGCATAATACCATCACTAATCATAAAGGTGGAAGAACGGATATGATCGGTAATCAGACGGATAGAAACATCCTTTGCATCATCAGTCTGATAGGTAACGCCAGCGATATTACAGATACGGTCACGAATGGCCTTCATGGTATCAATATCAAATACACTGGTAACATCCTGTACAACTACTGCAAGACGCTCAAGACCCATACCGGTATCGATGTTCTTCTGAACAAGCTCGGTATAGTTGCCTGCACCATCACTCTCAAACTGAGTAAATACGTTGTTCCATACTTCCATGAAACGGTCACACTCACAGCCCACCTTACAGTCAGGCTTGCCGCAGCCATATTTCACACCACGGTCATAATAAATCTCAGAACAAGGACCACAGGGACCTGCGCCGTGCTCCCAGAAATTATCACACTTACCATTCTCATCACGATAGAATCTGGTAATCTTCTCTCCCGGAACGCCGATTTCCTTTGTCCAGATATCATATGCTTCATCATCTTCGCAGTAAATAGAAGGATAGAGACGATCCTCTTCCATTCCAACTACCTTTGTTAAGAACTCCCAGCTCCACGCAATTGCTTCGTGCTTGAAGTAATCACCAAAGGAGAAGTTACCTAACATCTCAAAGAAGGTTAAATGTCTTGCTGTCTTACCTACATTCTCAATATCACCGGTTCTAACGCACTTCTGGCAGGTAGTTACTCTGCGGCGTGGCGGAATCTCCTGACCGGTAAAGTAGGGCTTAAGTGGTGCCATACCGGAATTGATAATCAATAAAGAATTATCATTGTGTGGAACCAGTGAAAAGCTCTTCATCTTTAAATGCTCCTTGCTTTCAAAGAAATCAAGGTACATTCTACGTAATTCGTTTACACCATATGCTTTCATCGTAAAATCCCTTTCTATACATAGCCGTACATAGCCCTAATTATATTTTTATTTTCCAGCATTGTCAAATATTATTCAATATCGTTTAAAAACTCCGTCAAAGTATCCCTTGCTTCCTTAATATCTGCCCTATCTCCCTTGCGGAGTGCCTCTTCAAATGCCATAAGGTATCTCTCAACCTTCTTACGCTGTTCTCCTAGAAGTTCTTCATACATTCTCTCTGCCTGTAAAATTACCAGCTTATTCTCTTCCTGGTCTCTTGGCTGGATTTTCAGATAGGAAAGCTCCTCCATGCGGGCTGCAATTTCCTCGTCAGTCATCTGGTTGTCGCTTCCCTTGATAATCATCTTTTGGGTCTCTCCGGTAGAAACTACCTTTACCTGTACTTCTAAAAGAGAATTGATATCATAGGTATAGGTGACATCGATAGATTCCTGCCCCTTTGGTGCTTTGGGTACGGTTATATTCAGCTCGCCCAGATACAGGTTGTTTCTGGCGAAACGGCTCTCACCCTGAAGCACTCTGACACGCACCTTTTCCTGATTGTCCTTTACCGTATAGAGTCTCTCGGTATGGCTTACGGGGATGACGGTGTTTCTCTCAATAATCGGACAGAAATGTCCATCTTCAAAATGCCCCTCTTCATACTCTACCACTACTTCTGTACCCAGAGTAAAGGAGCACACGTCGGTAAGAATCACTTCCTTTACGTCCTGATGACGCTCCTTCATAGCTGCCTCAATGGCAACACCAAGTGCTACCACCTCATCCGGGTTCATAGACTTATCCGGGAACTTATGGAACAGCTTTACAAGAAAGCTTCTAATGATAGACAGCTTGGTTGCACCGCCCACTAAGACCACCTTATCAATATCCTTTAAGGCAAGTCCTGCATCAGATAGACTTCTCTTCACAGGCTCACGGATGCGCATGAATAAATCCTCGCAGGCCTCCTCATATTCTTTTCTGGTAATCTCACTTACCAGCTCCTCGTCCTGATATACAAACTGCATGGATACGCTGTCTTCGTCACCCAAGCTGCACTTTGCTTTCTCTGCTGCGCGATAAAGTCTTGCCTGATCCTTTAAGGACATGGTCTGCTTATCCAGACTCTGCTTCTTTGCAAAAAGCTTCTCCAATACCCTGGTAAAATCCTCGCCGCCCAGATAATTGTCACCGGCTACCGCACGCACCTCCAGAATATTTTCAAAAAGCTCTAAGATAGATACATCAAATGTGCCGCCACCTAAGTCAAATACAAGGAATCTTCCGTTGCCCTCATGCTCGTACAAGCCATGGGCGATGGCTGCCGCAGTAGGTTCTGAGATAATGCGCTCTACCTTAAGCCCTGCCAGTTCTCCCGCTCTCTTGGTGGCCTTACGTCTCTTATCATCAAAATACGCCGGCACGCTGATGACTGCCTCCGTTATCTCCTGTCCCAAGAACACCTCTGCATCCTCTTTCAGGGATTTCAGTACAAAGGAAGAAAGCTCCTCAGCCTTATACCTCTTGCCACTTAACACATAATCCCTGTCGCTTCCCATACTGCGCTTAAAGGTAGATGCTACTGTATCGGGATAAAGACTCATGCGCTCTCTGGCAGTCTCTCCCACATATACATTCCCTTCTTCATCCACACTGACAATAGAAGGGGTCAAAGTTTTACCCAATCTATTGGGAATCAGCTTCGGTCCATCCTCCGTAAAATAACCGATAAGGCTGTTGGTTGTTCCCAAATCAATTCCTACTATCATATATTAATTACTTCCTTTGTTTTGCTTTTTAAAACGTAATTTACATCTTGCAAATGTCTGAAAAGGATTCTTTTTCTGCAATGCTTCATAAAGTGCAATGGCTTCCTCTTCCTTGCCTTCCCTCTCCAGCATAAGTGCCTGCGCAGTCAACTCCTCAATACAACAATTCTCACTACAGAATCTGCACACAATACCGTCACGGATGGTCTGATAGGCAGCATTCAAGGATTTCTTCGGATGAAAATAATCTGCCATAAATGCTATCCAGCCACGGTTCTTCTGCTGATAGAAATACTCGTTTTTCTCCTGGGTAAATCCGGCTTCCATCAGATTGTTGATATTAATCCGTGCCCACTGAGTCCACTGATCCAGCTGCATCTTTGTTATCGGTGCCTGATTTACTGTACCTCCGGATTTTAGGGAGGCGAATAACCAGTTCTTTAATCCTTTTTTCGACTGTTCGGATTTTCCCTGTGCATTGAGTGCATCCTGATACAGCGTTGCATAAAATAAGAAATCTGTCAACTCACCAGCAGCAGTTCGCCCGCTGATGCGTCCCATTGTTTTCAGGGAAATACTCTTTTCACAGCACTTCTTAGACAGCTTCAGACCTTTAAAATAATCTCCATAGAGAATCTCCAGCTCTGCAACGCTCCTTTGGTACTCGTTCTGCTGAGCAGCCATTTCTTTTCCTGAAGTGCTTTGATTTATACTCTTTTCCAGCTGTGCCAAAAACTTTCTTGCCAAGGATTCATCATCCAGTTCAATACACAAGTCCACAGCCAATTGCAGACCGGTTATCTGATTTTTCCCCGTGTACTTTTCCACGATCAGATTCAATGCGCCCTCCAGATTACCGCCACGAGCCATACATGTGACAATATCCCGCATGGTTCCCTTCTCTCTGTCCGGGAAACGCTTTACCAGCGCACGGTAGACTTCTTCCGCCTGCTTATACTCAGCCATTCTCTCAAAAGTATGGCCACAGTTCCCATAAGGATATGTATTGGGTTCCTCATCCATATACCGAATGGCTTTATTAAAGCAGACAACTGCCTTTTCATGTCTTCCAGTGTATTTATAAATACAGCCCAGATTATTCAGTGCAAACTGGTCATAGGGCTGCTCTGACAAAATCTTCTTAAAGGTTTCTTCTGCCTCTTCATAATGCATGGTATCCATATAAAGTCTGCCGATTTCATTCAGCAGATAAATGGATGGAGAACGGTAAAACAGGCTCTTTAGATAATTCAGACCTTCCTCATATAAGGTCATGTTGCCCTCCTGTGTAATAGGCTCCTTATATCTCTTCTGAAATACATCCGTTTCATCAGGATATTTTACTTTCTCAAACTCATGTGTGAACTGATATTCGTAAGCATCGAGGAAAATCGATTTAATGTCTGCCTCCTTGGCACGCTTTAAAATATCCTCCATCTCTTCCTTCTTATCCAGACATAAGTATACCAGAGCAATCTCCTCATACGGAGCTATAAATTGTGGAAATGCTTTGATACAATACTCACCGAACTGTACAACACTGCTGGCATCCCTTCTTTTGGCAGCAAGCTTCAGCATGATGCTATACACTGCCTCCACATGATACTCCTGCCAGATGGCAAGACACTGTTCCTCGCACTCATCGTACCGCTCCATCTCCAAAAGAATCTGGGCACGCTCCAGATACACGGTCACATCTACATCTCCGCGCTCCTCGTCCTCCTTGATAAAGGCAATTACCTCATCAATTTCCTTGATTGCATCTTCATAGTATTCCTTTTTTCCGCCGCCCATGGCATGAAATGCCTGAATACGCAGGAAATAGGAATCCTTAATTCTGCGGATATCCGACTTCCTTTCGTCGCCGGTCTCTCCCGGCAAACGCTCAAGGAGTCCGGCTCTCCAAACAAGTGCCATCTCCGCAGCCTGCTCATAAAGAGCCTCCTGCACATAAAGCTTCGCCAGAAGTCCCTTACGTTCTACTTCTCTTTTTTCAGGCACTTTGCCTTCCAGCCCTCTGGCAAGCTTGATTCCCGCAAAATACTCTTCGTTCTGAATGAGGCACCAGCCATATTCCATGGCAGCGTCCCCATCTTCTGAAATCTTATTTTTATAGTCTTCCTTCAGCTTTACATTAATCTGCTGAAGAAGCTGGTGAAATACCTCGTCCCCGCCATATTCCAGCACGATTTCCGCACACTTCTTGGCCCTTTTATATTCACCGAGGTCATAATAGATGGATGCCAAACGGTAATTCGCCATGTAATGCTTATTGGCATCCGCCTTTAATTTCTCATAGAGCTCCCTTGCTTCGTCCTTCTTGCCCAGCTTAAAGAGACTCTCTCCGCACTGATACTGCACCACATCAGAATCTGCATATCTCTCCAAAAGAGAATATAATACCTTCTGCATCTCCTCCGTCTTTTCTTCCGCCTCTAAGAGATGCATATGGAAAACATCCATTACCGGATGATACACATCACACTTCAAACTGTCCTCATAAGCCTGTCTTGCAGATGACAGCTCTCCCTGCTCCAGAAGTCGGTAGCCGGAATCATAATAGTACATATATTTATCCAAGTCTGCATCGTCTACGCATTCAAACATGGCGAAGTCCAGATTCTCTCCCTGTTTGCACTTATACACACAGAAATCAATAAACTGCTTTGGAAAATGCTCCTGAAGCTTTCCGCTGCCACTCACAATCTGTAATTTATCGTCAAGCAGCTTCCAGATATCCGTAGGAAGATAAATATGGTTCATCAGGAAAACTAACAGCTTCTCCTTACACTGTTCTTCATCCTCCAGCGACAAAAAGATATCATCCTGAAACAGCTGTTTCCATGCATCTACATCCTGCCTTCCTGCCAAAGAGGAATACATTGCCTTTATCTTTGCCATCCACTGACCGGATGGAGTATCATCCACTTCTTCTGTTACTTCTTCATCCGGTCTTTTGGCATATTCATTTGCCTCTTCGTAAGCCTTACGAAGTCTCTTAAAGCCCTCCGGGTCATCCTCTGGATTTACAGTCTTAAGCTTTTTATAATAAGCAGATTTAATTGATGCTAAATCCTTGGTTTCTTCTATTTCTAAAATCAAAAAACAATCTGTCATATTTCCCCCGCGTATTCATCTCCCATAAAGGAAAGAGGCTGTCATACTTAAAAAGCACAACAGCCTGTTAAATCTTTTCTGTGAACGTTCAGCTCGCACATTCGCAAAGGCGACTACGTCGCTTTCCCGCTGCTTTGCAGCTAACTTTGCTCATCGCTTGTGCCCCCCTCATGACTTTGCTCGTTCACAAAATCTTGCAAGCAAGATTTCTGTTCTTTCGCAAGTCATGGCTGAACTTTAGAACGTAAACTTATCAGCAAAGTATGCTTCCAAATCAGCGATTGCAACACGCTCCTGCTCCATAGTATCACGGAAACGTACAGTAACCATGTTATCTGTCTCAGACTCGAAGTCATATGTAATACAGAATGGAGTACCGATTTCGTCCTGACGACGATATCTCTTACCAATGTTTCCTCTATCATCAAATTCACAATTGTATTTCTTGGAAAGAGTAGCAAATACCTTCTCTGCTCCCTCATTTAACTTCTTAGATAAAGGTAACACACCAATCTTAACCGGTGCAAGTGCGGGATGGAAATGAAGCACGGTACGAACATCTCCTTCACCGATCTCTTCCTCATCATATGCTGCACAAAGGAATGCTAAAACTACACGGTCAGCACCAAGAGAAGGCTCTACAACATAAGGAACATACTTCTCCTTCTTCTCGTCATCAAAGTAGCTCATATCTTCACCGGATACGTTCTGATGCTGGGTTAAATCATAATCGGTTCTGTCAGCGATACCCCAGAGCTCACCCCATCCGAATGGGAATAAAAACTCGATATCGGTGGTTCCCTTAGAGTAGAAGCAAAGCTCCTCAGGAGAGTGGTCACGAAGACGCATCTCATTCTCCTTAATACCAAGAGAAAGTAACCAGTCACGGCAGAATGCTCTCCAATACTGGAACCATTCCATATCAGTACCCGGCTCACAGAAGAACTCTAATTCCATCTGCTCGAACTCTCTGGTACGGAAGGTGAAGTTACCCGGAGAAATCTCGTTTCGGAAGGACTTACCAATCTGTCCAATACCGAAAGGAATCTTCTTACGGGAGGTTCTCTGTACATTCTTAAAGTTTACAAAGATACCCTGTGCTGTCTCAGGTCTTAAATAAATAGTATTCTTTGCATCCTCAGTTACACCCTGGAAGGTCTTGAACATTAAGTTGAACTGTCTGATATCGGTAAAGTTGTGCTTTCCGCAGGAAGGACAAGGAATGTTCTTCTCCTCTACAAATTCCTTCATCTGCTCCTGAGTCCACGCATCCACGCTCTCATTTAAGGTGATGCCGTTCTCAGCACAATAATCCTCGATTAACTTATCTGCACGAAATCTTTCCTTACATTCCTTACAATCCATCAAAGGATCTGAGAAACCGCCAAGATGTCCTGATGCTACCCATGTCTGAGGGTTCATTAAAATCGCACAGTCCACACCCACGTTGTAAGGGTTCTCCTGAACAAACTTCTGCCACCATGCTTTCTTTACGTTATTCTTAAGTTCCACACCAAGATTACCGTAATCCCAGGTATTTGCGAGACCACCATAGATCTCTGAACCTGGATATACGAATCCTCTTGCTTTTGCCAGTGCAATAATTTTATCCATTGTCTTTTCCATAATCATTCTCCTGCCTTTATTTCATCATTATATATTTAAGCCCGGCCTCTTCGCCTTCTGCTAAAATTTTCCCCGGCACACGGATATCCACCTCATCACTTGAGATAAAAATCATCTTCTCGCCATATTTCTCCAGTTTCGCATCACTGAGAGCAGTTTCCTTCTTTGTATCCATAAGCTTTCCCGATAGGGACCACCCGGCACCCTTTGCCTCATTTACGGTACCATAGAAGGCTTCCACACCATAGTACGCCCCATAGCTCTCTGCATTGGCAAATTCAATAATCAGTGCCACCTGCTTGGTATCCGGCCACACCTCTGCGCCCTGAATAACCATCTCTGCGCCATCTGCCAAATCTACCTCTGCACTGAAGGTTTCTGCCTCCTGCATTGCCATAGCAGCCAGTTCCTCCGCATCATAATAATCCTTATCAAAGGTATCCACCATATAAGAAACCAGCTTCCCCTCTTCAGTGATTACTACCGCATTCCCGGTAATGGGCGTCTCTTCCTCCTGCGCCTCACACCCGGTAAAAGTAAGAGCCAAAAGAGCCATGGAAGCAAGCAAAAGACTGCCCTTCCTTCTTGCGCTAAAATATTCTCTTTTCATAGAACTCCTCTTTTCTTAACTGATTGAAATATTATAAAGGAAACCTAGCTGTTTTTCAACCTAGAGTTTGTAATATTTCCAGACTTTTAAATTCTTTATCCATATATTTGTTGCGATAAAAGGCTGCTGCACTCTGCAGCTCCCGGAGTACTTCCTCGCTCACATTAAAAGTATACAACTTTTCGATAGAACTTTCTACTATGTAGTTCAGAGCATACATGGTAGATTCTGTAAGCTTCCAATCAGAAGGGATTCCGGGAAATTCTCCATTCACCACTATGCTCTTTATTTCGAAAACACTCTGAATCAGCGGGTTGGGAATACTGTCTGCACAAAGAGCCCGTAAAGACTGATAAAGCAGCTTCATCATCTCCCGCTCATCATTGTTTTCTCTGGAATAATAATCTGCAATTTCGCAAAAATACATCCCATAATAGGCAGCTTCATAATCTAACCGAAGAGGTTCAAAATAATTCTGAATATCCACTTCAGATACATTATAGGAGCTTTTCCCTTCATACAATTTAAAGGTCCCGAAGGAAAAAGGATTGGTTGCGGAAGATAATCTGCTGCCCGGCTTTCTTGAGCCCCGCACAAAGGCAGATATCTTCCCCCGCTCCTTCGTTAACAAACAGATACGCCTATCATATTCACCGATAGGCGTCTGCTTCAATATAATTCCCGTTACTGTTACAAATTCCTGCATCTGGTTCTCCCTGCGTTCCGCATCCTGCATATCTTAGGTAATCATCTACCCGCCCGGAACTTTCAAACC
>F42_Fallow_Deer__coassemble_316_pt1 | contig 59866 bp, 55 predicted proteins | sample F42_Fallow_Deer__metabat2_low_PE_003 | metagenome-assembled genome bin F42_Fallow_Deer
ATCTTGGAACGAAAGGATATCATGTCCATGATTATGCGTTTGAATAAAATCCAAACGCCAGAAGATTTATCTCAGTTTAGTGAGTTGCCGAAGGAACGATTGGATAGTCTTTTGCAGGATACGCCGGAGCAGATTTTAGATATTCAGGCGGAGAGAAGAAGAACCGCAGAGGCGAGAGCAGAGCGTATCAGAGTAGTAAAGGAGCTCAAGGCTGCTACGGAGGAGCTTCAGCATTTGCGGATTTTATTACAGAAACATAATATCGAAGTATAAAGAGGTAGGCGAATCCAAAAGGGGATTTGCCTTTTTTTGAAAATGGATATTCAAAATCCGGGACAAAAGTGCTAGAATAGTACTAAAGACACAGAAAGGGAAAATTCTGTAAAGAACGGAGATATACATGGATTTTGGTAGAAAAAAGATTCGATTGGGAGATTTGCTTGTAAATAGTAAAGTGATTACCCATAATCAGCTGAATATGGCTCTGGAGGCTCAGAAAGGCAGCGGCAAGAAGCTGGGAGAGGTGCTGGTTGATGAGGGAATTGTATCGGAAGAGGATATCGCAAAAGCACTGAGCAACCAGCTGGGAATGGAGCTGGTGGATTTAACAAATATCACTGTGGATCAGGATGTACTTAACATGGTGCCGGCGTCTGTACTGAAGAAGGATAAGGTTTTTCCTTTCGCATATAGAGATGGCAATGTGAATATTATCCTTGTGGCGATGGCGGATCCTCTGGATATGTATGCTCAGGATGATATATCTATTGTGACTGGGTGTCAGGTGGAGCCTGTAGTTGCAACCACGCGCAATATCATGCTTGCCATTGATAAGCACTATGGTCAGGATGAGGTGGATTCTGCGCTGGAGGCCTATGCGAAAGAAAAGAAGCTGGGAAATATCGGTATGGATATTGACCTTGCCAGTCAGGAAGAAATCAATAGCTCGCCCATCGTTATGCTGGTGAACGAGATGATTGATAAGGCGGTACGTCAGCGTTCTTCGGATATTCATATTGAACCCATGGAACGTTTTGTGCGCGTACGGTATCGTATCGATGGTGCATTATATGAGAGGGCAAAATATGATATTAATTATCTGAATGCTATGGTTGCCCGTATTAAAATTATCGGTGGTATGGATATTGCGGAGAAGAGAAAGCCTCAGGACGGACGTATTACCCATATAGTAGATCGCGTGGAATACGATATCCGTGTATCGGTTCTTCCTACAGTTTATGGAGAAAAGGTGGTAATGCGTCTTACGGCAAAGACGGCACTTACCAGAGAGAAGAGCCAGCTGGGACTTAAGCCTATTGAGCTGGAGCAGTTTGACCAGATTTTAAAGAATCCTCATGGAATTTTGCTGGTAACCGGTCCTACTGGTTCCGGTAAATCCACAACTCTCTATACGGCACTAAGTGAGCTGAATAAAGAGGATGTGAATATTATTACGGTAGAAGACCCTGTGGAGGCGAATATTGACGGTATTAATCAGGTGCAGACCAATGTGAAGGCGAATCTGACCTTTGCTACAGCACTGCGCTCCATTCTGCGTCAGGACCCGGATATCATTATGATTGGTGAGATTCGAGATGAGGAAACAGCGAGTATTGCGGTACAGGCATCCATTACCGGGCATTTTGTAGTAAGTACATTGCATACCAATTCTACGGCAAGCACCATCACCCGTCTGGAGGATATGGGGATTGAATCCTATCTGATTGCAGATTCTGTAGTTGGAATCATCGCACAAAGGCTGGTGCGCAGGTTGTGTCTGGATTGTCGGAAGGGACGCCCTGCTACGGAGGATGAGAAACAGTTTATGGAGGTACCGGTAGAGAAGGCGATTACGATCTATGAGCCATGTGGCTGTCCGAAATGTGATAATACCGGTTATAAAGGACGAATCGGTGTATATGAAATTATGAAGATGACCCCGAAGCAGAAGACCATTGTCAGCAAGCGTATGGGGGCAGATGCTATTCGCGAGCAGGCTATGAAGGATGGCATGAGAACACTTCGGCAGAGCGCAGCGGAATATGTACTAGATGGTGTAACCTCCTTTGATGAAATGGTGAAGGTATCCTTTGAATTGTAATATCCGCGAACAGAAAATCAAGCGACACGAAGTGGCATTTGATTTTCTGCGCGAGAGCGAACAAAACGTCTGCGTGGCAGACAGGGACACACGTAGTGTGGTTTTGTGAGCCCAAAATAAAAAAGGTAGCGAAAATGTATTGTAAAAAACATATAAAGGGTATAGAATAATAGTACCTAAGTACCAAATGGTATCAAAAGCAGTATTTGGAGGGCCTGATGGCAAGTTTTGGTTATGAAGCGATAAATAGTGCCGGTAAGGCTATAAAGGGTAGTATAGAAGCAGAGGATACAGCAAAGGTCAAGCAGGAACTGAAAAAGCAGGGACTTGTAGTGGTGTCAATCACGGAGCAAAGCGTGCTGACCAAGGACTTGAATTTTGAAATTGGCGGAAAGCCAAAGTCCAGAGATTTATCAGTATTCTGCAGACAGTTTGTCAGTATGATTCGTGCTGGAGTGACAATCACCGATGCACTTCAGATGCTTTCTGAGGCGACAGAAAATAAGAAGCTGAAAGAAGCCATTATGGGAGTAAAGGTCAGTACGGAAAAGGGAGAATCCTTATCCGGTGCTTTTGCGGAATGGCCTAAAGTATTTCCGAGCCTGATGATTAATATGGTGGCGGCTGGAGAGGCTTCCGGTAGTCTGGATATCTCTATGGAGCGTATGGCTACCCAGTTCGAACGTTCCAATAAGACGCAGGCACAGGTAAAGAAGGCCATGACTTATCCTGTTGCAGTGTGTGTGGTGGCACTCGTGGTTGTAATTGTCATGCTGGTAGTGGTTATTCCTTCTTACGAGGATATGTTTAAGGACATGGGCACGGAGCTGCCGGGCATTACCAAGGCGGTAGTTGCGATTAGTGATTTTATCATTGCTAATTGGATGATACTGGTACCAGTGATTGCAGGTATTGCATTTGCACTTATCAGCTTTTATGGAACAGAATCTGGAAAGTATTTATTCCAGATGATTGTGTTAAAGATTCCGGCGTTTAAGACCTTTATTGTAAAGAGTGCTTCCGCACAGATGGCGCGAACACTCAGTACTTTGACCGGCGCAGGTGTGCCGTTAGTTGAAGCAGTGGAAATCGTGGGAACCACTATGACGAATCTGTATTTTAGGGATGCGCTGTATGCTGCCAGAGATGAGATTGTGATTGGTCAGCCCCTGAGCAGACCATTACAGGAAAGTGGCTTATTCCCACCTATGGTATATCACATGATTCGAATCGGTGAGGAAACCGGTAATACAGAAGAAATGCTGGATAAGCTGGCAGACTATTATGAAGAAGAGGTAGAAATGGCTACCCAGACCTTAATGGCGGCCTTAGAGCCGATGATTATTGTAGTACTTGCCGTGATTGTATGCTTCCTCATCGCAGCATGTATGTCACCAATGCTGACCATGTACGGCGCACTGGATAACCTGTAGCCGCAGCAAGCCTGTAAGACAGATTGCGAAGCTGACATTTTGCAGCCGCAGCAAGCGAAAAGGAAGCGGCTGCGAAGCAGACATTTACTTTTCGCGGCGGCAAACCGACAAAAGCTGGAGCCTCTCGAAGAGAGGCGCAGATGCGAAGCAGCTGGCTTTTGGACGTGCAGAGGTGCTGCGATTCAGAAGGCATGCGTCAGATGCGAAGCAGCTGGCTTTTGGAGGTGCAGAGGTGCTGCGATTCAGAAGACATGCGTCAGCTGCGAAGCAGCTGGCTTTTGGAGGTGTGAGCGTCGGTGAAAGATGATGATGCAGAGGTGTTGGTGATTAGGCGTCTCGCTTTGAATTGGGCATATACAGTAAAAAGTAATTTGTATGCCTAAATTGTTGCGGAATTTTCTGCGAGAAATGCAGTTATGTAAACTAAATGGGCATATATGCCGTTTGTAGTACTCTTATACCTAAAAATTCCTTCTTTTTTGGGCATGGGGAGCGAGAAATTCTCTATATGCCTAATCGGTTGACATAGTAGTAAAAATTCCGCTTGAAAACATTGCGCTTTAGGTATGGAAAGAGCAGAGCGAGTCATAGTGCCTAATTGGTATGTAGAAAGCTGATTGTGACGGGGAAGTACGCACCGATTGAAAAGAAAAATGAATTTTTCACCTACGTGTAGGGACGGGGTGTGAAAGGCGAGCGAAAGCTCGGGATAAATACTAAACAACAAAGCACGAAAAGGAGAAATGTGTTATGAAAAAGAACAAAAAGTTAAACAACAAAGGCTTTTCCCTTGTGGAGCTGATTATCGTTATCGCTATTATGGCAGTATTAGTTGGTGTGTTAGCTCCACAGTTTACTAAGTATGTTGGACAGTCTAAGGATGCAACAGATAAAACTAATGTTGAATTGCTTAGGACCACAGCGAGTGCAGTATTGGCTGATACATCTTGTGATTTTTCAGTTGAAGAAGGTAAAAGTTCTACGTTTGATGTTATTGGAGGCAAGGAACCAACTGCAGATAGTAGTAATTTTGTTAGCTTAATGACATCTGCGATTGGAACTTGGCCAACACCGCAAGAATCAGGAAAAATGTTTCAAATTAAGATTACCGGTGCAGCTGGAGGTGGATATACGGTTGAAGTGGATGTTGTTGCGGCTACTGGCGGTGAGTCATAAGTAGGTAACCCACCATGCTCCCACCAATCATACTATACACCATCATATTCCTCTACGGAATCCTTATCGGCAGCTTCCTGAATGTAGTCATCTACCGGCTGCCATTAAAAGAGAATATAGTAACCACCAGATCTCATTGTATGAGCTGTGGGTATCAGCTTCACTGGTACGATTTGGTACCGCTGTTTAGCTGGTTGTTGCTGGGTGGCAAATGCAGACAATGCAAAGCAAAGATTTCCATTCAGTACCCCATCATTGAGGCACTGAATGGAATCTTATACATTTTAATTTTTATGAAAATCGGTGTAAGCGTAGACTCCCTACTCTACTGTTTACTGTTTAGTGCACTTCTTGCTTTAAGTGTGATTGATTTTAGAACTTATGAGATTCCTGTGGGAATCAATTTCTTTATACTGGGGCTGGGAATTCTTCGGGTAGTGACTGACCTTCCGCATTGGAAGGACTACCTGATTGGGTTCCTGGCTGTCAGTGTTTTTCTGTACCTGATTTATATGGTATCAGGAGGACGAGCAATGGGGGGCGGAGATGTGAAGCTGATGGCAGTGTGCGGTTTGCTTCTAGGCTGGAAGTTGATTATTCTGGCGTTTCTGCTGGGATGCATCTTAGGCTCCGTAATCCATATTTTACGAATGAAAGTAACGGGAGAGGATCATGTGCTGGCCCTTGGTCCCTATTTAGCACTTGGGGTAGCCATCTGTGCCCTTTATGGCAATGAGATGATTACCTGGTATCTGGGATATATGGGATTATAATCCCACGAAATACGAATATAAGGGAGTAAATACTCCAAAACATAGATAAACCGAAAGGCTGGATGAACAATGGCTGAAAAAGTACTGAGTATTGAAATAGGAATGCATACAACCAGAATCTGTATGACAGATTATAAAGCAAAGAATCCTAAAGTGTATGCTCATGCCAAGTTTCCTACACCCAAAGGCTCCCTTATTGATGGAGAGATACAGGTGACAGAGGAGCTGGTGAATACACTGAAGAGTACTCTTTCAGCTAACAAAATGAATTGTAAGCAGGTGGTTTTCACGGTGGCATCCTCCAAGATTGCCAACAGAGAAATCGTGATTCCAAAGGCGAAGCCAAAGCAGATTGCTTCCTTGATTGCAAACAATGCCAGCGATTATTTCCCTATTGACTTGTCGCAGTATGAGCTGGGGCATGTGATTCTGGGAAATATTCAGGAAAATGGTGTAGAAAAGTATAAAGCATTGGTGCTTGCGTTTCCACTTAGTCTGATTGATAGTTATCGGGAGATAGCACAGGCTATCGGAAAACAGTTGGCGGCACTTGACTATTCTGGTCACAGTATCTACCAGATGGTAAAAAATGAATGCAGTGAAGGCGTTCAGATGGTAGTGAAGATTGATGAGGAATCTTCCATTGTCACTATTTTAAAAGAAAAAACCATCGTTTTGCAGCGAAATGTAGCATACGGTATTAACGATGCTCTGGCTACCATTATGGAGATACCGGCATTTGGGGCATCCTCCTATGAAGAGGCGGTGGATATAAGTACCCGGAAGACCTGTACCAAGCTTGCAATTGATGCAAAGCAGATGATAGAGGCAGAAGAAGAGGAAGAAGATGCACAGCTTCTTGCTGGAAAGCAGGCGGTTGCTAACTCTCTGAAAATGATGATTAGCGGTATTGGCAGAATTATGGATTACCACGCTTCCCGTAATAATGGAGAGGGTGTGGAGCAAATCTATATTACCGGTATGGGCTCTAATTTCAGCGGTTTATCCAAGCTTCTGACCAATGAGCTGGGAATTAAGACGAAGGGGCTAATGCATCTGGAAGGCTTTAATATTGAGAAGGCCTTTAAGGATGGCCTTTTCGGTGAGTATATTGCTTGTCTGGGTGCTGCGGTAGCACCGCTGGGACTGGTATCTGACAAGAAGGATAAGGACAGCAAGGCGAGGAAGGGTGGAGACGACCATACCAGAGCCGCTATTTTACTTCTGGCGGGAGGAACCCTGATTGCCATAGCACTGGTAGCAGTGTCCTATCTGAATTACATGCAGGCAGAGCAGGAGTACAACAGTAATGTAAGGCGCATGAATGAGCTGGTGGATATCCGGGGACTGCATGCGAATTTCCTGGTAACCCAGGATGCATATAATCAGGTGAAGAACCTGTATGCAGTTACGGAGAATCACAACGAAGATATGCTGCAGTTTATTTCCGAACTGGAAAAGAAGATGCCGGCTAATATCCGTGTAAAAACCTTTAGTGCAACCTTGGATAATGTGACTATGAATATCGAGGTGGATACCAAGGAGGAGATGGCCAGTGCCGTGCAGGAGCTTCGTAATATGAAGTCTGTGGACACTGTGACAGTGATGGGTGTGACGGATGATATTGATGAGAGTGATAACAGAGTGGTGACCTTCACAGTCAGCTGTATCTATAAATCCATGGAACAGATGGCTTTAGAGGAAGCTTTGCTGGAAGAACAAAAGTAAGGAGGAGAGCAGAATGAAAAAGAGTGATCTGAATCTATTATTAGGCTTTTTGGGCGTTTTGCTTGCCTTCTGTGCTTACCAGTTTGTGTATCTGAAAATGGAGGAGAGAACGGCTGCGCTGGAAGAAAAAAATGTCCAGATAAAGACGGAAATCGCAACTATGGAAAGCTGGCTTCCTGACAGGGAATATTATGAGACAGAGATGGAGCGTATGCATGAGGAGATTTCTGCCATGGTGCGGGAATTCCCTGCAAATGTACTCCCGGAAGATGACATGAAGCTGGCTTATCAGATGGATAATCGTAACAGTGGAAGCTATGTGTTTATAGGCAGTATGTCCTTTACGGACCCGGCAGTGTCCTATACTACCACTTATGATACCTCTAAGGCGGATGTTTCTCAGGTAAATCCTATTTCTATAGAGCCTCTTTATCCGGTATATACCTTGTATAATACTCAGGTGAATATGGGGATTGATTGCAGCTATAGTGGAATCAAGGATATGATTGAGACCATTTATAATAAAAAGGAACGTAAGTCCATTGATTCTATTGTGCTTTCCTTTGATGAAACCACAGGAAGACTGGGGGGAAGTCTGGCTATGACTTCTTATTTCCTGTACGGCTCGGATAAGGTTTATATGGAACCGGATTTATATGAAATTCATAAGGGAACTAATAACATTTTCGGGACAGTTGAGTCGTCTGAGGACGTTGACGCAGAGTAAGTGTTGATGATGGCATGCGCTCATGGTGCATGCCTTTACGCGTTATAACAGGAATTGGAATGGAACAGGGGAAAAAGTATTCACGAAGAAAAAAACTGAATAATAAGGGTGTGACTCTTGTGGAGCTGCTTGTGTCCATTACCATGCTGAGTATTGTGGTGGGGGCCTTTTACAGCTGCTTTGTGCTGGCTGCAAAGACCAACGCCAAGGCAAAGATAAACCATAAGGCAACCTCATTGGCACAGAATATTCTGGAAAATATTAAGGCAGAGGATATGGACAGTCTGATGCAGCAGATTGTGTGGCCTACGGTTACTATCAGTGAAGAAGACGGGACAGTGGCGGTGAAGCAGAACTTTCGCCTGGTTTCTCAGGCGGGGTATGATATGAATGCCAACGTGCTTCATTTTGCAGAAGCTGACAAGCCCTATGCGAAAAGCGGGGATGGAGGAATCACGGCAGCTTATAACCCAGACGTGGATACTTATAGCTTTTGTCTGCGGAATCTGAAGATGGAGAATACTACCTTTGATGCGTTAGTGACGGTAAAGTCGTCGGATGCGGTAGACGATAGTGGTGCGGTGATTGGCGAGAAGGAGATGGTACATATCCCATCCATGGATTCTAACTATGACGCTGTAGTTTCCAATGCGGCAGTGTATGACAGGGAAGCGTTGTCCTACTTTGAGTCCAAGGGTGTGTATGATGCCCTTGCGCCCTGTGATATTACTCGTACCATTACGGTGGATGTAGATGAGGATTTGAAGCTGAATGGAAAGATAGGGTATGAGGTAAAGGCAACTTACCGCTATGATTGTCAGGATGAGATGTATGAGGTGACGGATATGGTGTTCAGCAACGAGGGAGAAATGTCCAAGGCACTGCGAAATGTGTTCATCTTCTTTAAGCCTCATTTTTCCTGGATTGACAGTGGATGGACGGAAAACATTGTGTTGAATAACCCAGATGATTATGAGACGGATTTATATTTGGTAAAGCAGCAGCCTACGGATAACGATACGGCTTTGGCCTATGAGAGTACTAATGGGTATGAGGTAAAGGTAACTGTGAACGAAGGAAATGCAGATGGTCTTGAGGCGTCGTCAGTGGGGATCAAGACCAATCTGGGATATGCCTTTAACAATCCTACAGTTCTTATGACAAATAAGCAGGCAAAGTATTCCTTTAATGGAGCGGTCAGAGCAGATTCGGAAGATTTCTTCGGGATTACGGCACTGACGAATATGGATACGGCAGAGCTTTTGTTTGATGTGAATATTAAGATTTACGAGGGGGACGGGACGAGAGAGGTGAACGGACCATCGGATTATGCCGGAGAGTCAATTTTGGCGGAGTTAAATGGTACCCTTAGAAACTAGGAGCAGCAGCTTATGAAGGTTTTTCGGAAGAGGAAAAAACTGAATAATGAGGGTATGGCACTGGTGCTGGTTATCGTAGTGATTGCGCTGGTGGCAATCTTTGCGTCAGTTCTGATGTCCCTTGCTCTTCTGAATTACAAGATGAAGGTGACGGAGAGGGAGGCTAAGAAGAATTTCTACTCCGCAGAAGAGGTGCTGGATCAGATTCATATCGGTCTGGAGGAGATTGTTTCCGGTGCCATTAATCAGGCCTACTCCAAGGCCATGCAGACCTATAAGGTGGATGAGTTTACGGAGAAATATCGAGTGGCTCAGTTTAAGCTGGATTATATGACGGTAGTGGAGAATAAGCTTAGGGATGAGGCGGCGGCTAACCGATATAGAGTGGATGCTTTGGTGGATATGCTGGATGCAGAACTGAAAGCGAAGTATGATGGGGAAAACGGTCCCTTGATTATTCGTTGTTCTCTGGCAGAGGATGCGAAGAATATGGAAGCTACCACCCAGGGACTTATTTTAAAGAATATCTCCATCGAATACTCTGACGGAGATTATTATTCCCATATTGAGACGGATATCTGTATCGGATACCCGGAGGTGGAGCTGAATGAGGCTACGGTAATTCCCAATGTGTTTGATTATAGTATTATTGCTCATGACAAGCTGACCTTTGACCAGACTGCTAACACCGAAGTTACCGGAAATGTCTATGCCGGAGAAGAAGGTGTGGAGTTAAAAAACGGTGCAGAGGTGAATGTGGACCACGCAAACTACTTTGTGACAAAGGGAGAACTGGTAATCAACGAAACCACCAGCTTATCCTTGCTGGGAGACGGATTCTGGAGCAAGGGTATCGCAGTGAACAAAAGTGGAAAGCTCTCTGCGGAGGGAGATGTATATGTGCAGGATGATCTGACTATTTCCGGTAGTGGGGCGGAGGTGGTGCTTTCCGGCAATTACTTCGGGTATGGAGATGCCAGTCAGGCGTTAGAAGGAGGCTCTGGTGGAAGCAGTGCAATCGTACTGAACTGCAAAAATGCAACGCTGGATATGAATGGTCTGGATAATTTGTTGCTTTGCGGAAATGCCTATATCAATGGTAATTCTATCAAGGTGGATAATGGGGATACGAGTGAAAGCGCAGATTATAATGCAGAACAGGTATTGCTGGGAACCTCTGTAGCCATGAAGACGGATCAGATTGCGTTTCTGGCACCTGCCGAGTGCTTGGGAACGGTGAAGGAGAATGGGCAGACCAAGGTATTGGTGGGAAGAAACCCGATGTCAGAGGAGGAGTACAATGCATGGTACAATACCTATACTTCCCTGATTGGTTACAAGAAGCTGGACGAGAATGTGGCAGTCAGTGCATTGAAGACACCTCTTTCTGCTTATGGCCTGACTTCTGCAAGTTTCCAGAGAATCTTTAAAACAGTTGGTTCAGAAACCATCTGCTATGTATATTTGAAATTTGACTCTACGGAGCAGGCGGACAGATATTACCGCGATTATATGGCTGCTTGTGAGGAACGTATGGAGCAGTATCTGGAGAAGTATAACAATAATGTGTTATTTGACAGGGCTACTACCAAGCAGCTTACCAGAGGAAATATCCTGACCTACAGCAGAAGTAATGGTTATATTGAGCCGCTGAAAGGTACTATTACGGACTCTATGGACAGTGATGAGAAAAAGGCACTGGCACAGCAGAAGAGTACCATGGTGAAAAATTATGCAGCTCTTTGCAGTAAGCTCAGTACCAATTACAACGGATTGACAGAATTAGAGCTGGGCAGGGATGTTTATGAGAATCTGATTTTGCGGACCGCAGTGGAGAATTTAAGTACCGGGCAGTCTTATGAGTTAAATGATATGATTGCCATCGTAGATGATAATAATGATGAGGGAGAAGGAGCTATATGCGTTGGCTCCAATTCTACAAATCCTAAGTGTAAGCTGGTGATAACAACTGGAGATGTGGAAATCAGTGGCAGCTTTGAGGGACTGATTATTGCCGGTGGTGAAGTAACCGTCAGTGCCGGAACGGGCGTGACACTGGCATCAGACAATGCATCCGTGACCAAGCTGCTACAGCATAGGCCTGAGGAGCTTGGCGGACAGACCTTGATGGAAGTTTATTTCATCGATGGCGTCAAGTATGTAATGAAGGGCAATTCCTTAAATGATTCGGCGTATGTAGATCTGGACAGTGTGATTACCTATATTAATTGGACAAAGAAGTAATAAGTGGGTGAGAGGCGTGAAGAAGAAAAATCCATTTCAACTGAATAATCGTGGGATTTCTTTGACGGAGCTGATTGTGGTAATCGCCATTATGGCTGTACTTGCAGGTGGCGGGATTACCATGATGGGACTGATACCCAGAATGCAGGTAAATGGTTGTATACAGGACTTTGCCGGAAACATGGGAAGGGTGAAAACCAACACCATGAGCTTTCAGGAGGTGAAGGCAGAGCTGTATCAGGACAATACCGGTGTGTACATGCAGGTGTATAAGGGCGGTGTGGCAGAAGAGGCCGTAATGATAGGCGAAAAGGGTGTCTGCGTGAAGGCTGTGATTAATGGGCTGGATGTGGATTTAAAAGGTAAGAAGCTGGAGCTTTCCTATGACCGCAGCAGCGGGGCTTTTAATGATGTGCAGGTAGTTGGCGGCGGTGAACACGGAGAGTGTGAAAGTATCACCTTCTATAAGGGAACCACAGAGCGGACGGCAACATTGATAAAGCTGACCGGAAAGATAACTTATTAGAGTTAGTAAAGGAGCTTGTTGATGAAGCTTTTGAGAGGGAAGAACAAAGGATCTACAATAGTGGAATTGATTGTAACCATTGCAATTATGACCATTGTGGGAGGTGCTATAACCTCCTTCCTTATCGTGTCTCAAAGACAGTATAATAATGGTGTGGCAGAGACCGATGTGCAGTATGATGCACAGCTGGTGTCAAATCAGATTCATGACCTATTGATAGATGCCCAGAGGGGCGTGTCCTATGGATATGTAGGAAAGCTGGCTGAGGGAGGGGATGAGTCGGAAGAGATCCCTAAGGGACTGGTTATTTCGGATTCTGATATCAATATAACGGATCTGGATTCTAAGGAATTGTACGTATATAACAAAGAGAAATATTACCGAATTCGCTGGGAGAAGGAGGAAAAGAAGCTTTATTTTGCGGAGGCTGATAAAGGAACCTCTATAAGCAGTGAGGTACTTTTGGCAGAATTTGTCAGTGATTTCTCCGTAGACCTTTCCGAACTGGTAGAGAAAAAGACTATTCGTTACAGTCTTACACTTTTAAAAGAGGAATCGGGAAGAGAATATACCACCAATCATTCCGTAAAGCTTCGAAATGATATTCTGGTAAATGCTTCGGAGGATGAAATCTATGTACCGGACCCGCCAGCAGTAGAAGCCACCGGTATTGATGTATACCCGGAAAGTGTATCTATCTGGCCGGGAGAGAGTGAAAAGCTGGCAGCAAGAGTGACAAGTAATGTAGGACTTATGCCATCCCAGGAGGTGGCGTGGCTGATTGCAGAGCTGCCAAACGGGGAGAGTCCTATTACGGATAACACCACCGGATTTGCAGAGGATACACTTTTTATCGGAGCCACGGAAGAAGGAAGAACCATTGATGGAGAGAGCAATCGAATCAATGTTTATGCGAAACAGGCTTTCAGTGGTCTACAGTCAGATAATGTAAGGGTTGGCATCCGTACCATTACTAAGCTGAGTACCAGAGCGTACCAGCTAAATGGTGGTTACGCCTTAGGAAGCAGCAGTAACACTCAGAATGGCAGCTATAGTATTGAAGTTGTGGCTGGTCAGGAGGATATTTGTATCGATGTGGAGGCCTTTAAGGGATTTCATATCGGAGATTTGCTTGTGGCGGATATGGAAGAGACCATAGAGAACCTAGGTGGAATCACCATTTCCGTAGGGGGAAGCTATTTGACTCTGGACACTACCTTAGAAGAGGCGCAGAGGACAGGAAAGCTCCAGTTTGATGTAAAGAGTGTTGTGGACTTTGGGGAGCAGGCTTCTGTGACTGCCCCTGTGACCATTCGCTGTAATCGTGCACCATATACGGATGTGCAGGAGACTATTAATGTGGTAATAAAGCCTCGTGTAGTCAATGATCCCATTGATGTATCCAAGGGCTGGAAGAGGAATGGTGTGTTGGATATTGATTTATCGGAGATTCGGGGGGCTATAGGAGATGGTACGGTGGTGAATATCTCTGTAACCTTCTATGGTATCAACGAAAACGGTGAGAAGATACGCACCAGCGATACTTATGTATATGGTGACCAGGATAGATATGATGAGGATATTGACCCGGAGTACCCGGACTATGTAGTGCAGCATCAGGATGGAACCCACTGTGAGCTGCTCTTTAGTAAAGAGAATTTTAATGATGTGAAGCTTAGATTGAAGGCGGAACGTGTGGCATATAGTGATTTCTATTATGATTATTGGGGGAATTTCTACACCACCAGTGGCGCGTGGATTCAGATTTCCTACGGAAGCTATATCTCGGAAGTATATGATGTTGCCATAGAAACGGTAGATATGGAGTATTCTCTGGATGGTATTAATATGTCCTCCTGGGATACGTTGGGAGCTATGACATTATATGCGGCACCGGTTTCAGAGAATAATAATTACAATATGTATAACGGGTATTATTACGGAGCCAAGAACTCCGGTCTGGAGAATTATAAGACCTATAAGACCTATTATCGTTTGACCGGAGGCTGGCATGTATCTTCTGTAAAGGAAGAATATATACTGGATGCGGATCGTTTTGTCTGCCTGATTGATGGAGAGGCAGGAATTGAAATTAAAACAGGAGCTTACACATCCGAAAAGTATTATTATACCAAGAATGGATATTCTAGCGGAATGCAGAAGCAGGGCTATATTACGGTTTCTGCGGGAGCGGATTCCTTTGGCTATTATATCGAAGTGAAAATACCGGATTCCCTGAACCAGTACTATGCGGAAAAGGGCAGCACCATGATGGTGGTATATGAAGGCAATCGTGGCAGTGGCCTTTCCGGGGAAAATGATAAATTTGACCTGATGAATGGCTGTGAGTATGGCTTTAAGGTAAAGTTTGTGGAAGATAATCTGGAAGAAAACTATGGTGTGTATGAGCTGGTGAGAAACAATATCTTCTGGTGGAGAGAGGAATGGGTATATAAGACTTATAAGCTGTCAGAGCTGCCAACGACTCAGTATTGCCCGTCCCAGAGTCAGTTGAAATCGCTGGGATATGGAAATAATACTTATTTCTACATATCACCTCAGGAGCGATATTATATCCGTACCGTTGAGACAGGTACTAAGGAAGCCTATTATATTACTTATGAGAAATACACTTCTTCCATAGCGGGAAGCGGCAGATGGGCATCCCAGTGGAAGGATAAGGACAAGTATACGATCTGGCTTTCTTATAATGCGGACGAGAAGGAATGGCAGTATAGTACAATGAAATTTTGATTGATGGAGTAAAAGTTACAGAATGAAGAATTGGAAGAAGAATCCGAACTTCATAAAGAGTATGTGTTCTCTGCTGGCAGGAACCTTGGCAGTGTCTTCTGTAGTATGCCTGTGGAGCGGAAAGCTGGAGGCCAATGCGGCAAAAAATACATTGCCGGGTATCGAGCAGCTTCGTGAGGAGTATATCAGTAATACGAAAACGTATCGTATTCTGGAGATTGTACCGGAGCTGGAAAACGCAGAGCTGGGATATTATATCGGTGGGCAGGAGCCTTTTACCATGCTGTATGATGAGGAAAGCGGTATGTACAGAGCCTGGCAGGAGATGCTTCTTATGCAGGCTGATGCAGAAGGCAGAAAAGCGTTTATGGCTGAGCTGGGCTCCCAGGCAGAGAAGATTAATGATTACTACAAAGAAGCCGGAGTGTTACCTTTTTCTGTAGAAGCATATCAGGAGTATGAGGCGGGAGAACAGCCGGAGGAAGCTACGGGACTTAAGATGGATGGTAGTGTAAAGCGAGGCTATTTACAATTCGGCACGGGAGAATGGGACGCTACCTTTGCTGTGCTGGCAGACCGGAATGTATCATTGGACTCCATTAATAGCAGTGTGACCACGCCGTTTTATCAGGCGAAAAACGTAGAAAAGGCTTTTACCTATCAGGAGCTAAAGGATTTTGCCAAGCAGAATCCTACGGAGGATTTATATATTCTGCGCCCGGAAGGCTATCTGGAATATATGGGAAATGCAAAGGAAGTGTGGGCAGAGACGGAGATTTATCTGGAAGAGCTGATTCTTACTGTCAGTGGAAATACCGTTTCTACTGGGGATAGTACGGTATCCGGCGGTGATGGAATACCGGAACTCTGGAATAGTTCCTCTGGATTTTACCATCCATACTTTGCGCTGGTCAGCACCGCTAATCCGGTTTCTATGGGAGATCAGGTATACCTGATGAGGGAAGCGGAATATATGGGTCAGGACATGGGACACTACGCCTTGGTAGAGACGGCGGAGCGTGTTATGCCGGGAGAAGCTTTTTCTTATGAAGCCATTTATCTGTATTTTACAGGTGGTATTGTAAATAACGAGGTATTCAAAAGAGAGGTCTTTGGTCTGGAGGAGCAGGAGTGTGATAAGCTTCGGATTTCAGTAGAGGTGGTTACACCTACTATGTTAAAGACATTTTTTGAAGAGCAGAAGATTACAGAAATCATGGATGGCGTAGAGCTTTTTTCAGATTATGATTTTGTGTACATAAACGGCGGCGCAGCCATGAATACGATCAAAGGTATCAATGGTGCATTCGGCAGTGGGAACGATATTACAGAAATGATATTCAGTTCTCTGGGAATGTACATATCCATGGAGAAGATTCCTTGTCTTTTTGATTTGCAGCCATTTGTAATGATTAATCAAGATGGCAATTATGCTCCAAAGGACACAGACAGTGTCAAGGTTTCGGATACAAATTTAGGGAAGCTGGCGTATTTTTTGTCTGCGCCGGTGTATAATGAAGCTGGGGATGACATTGCGGATTTCTTTTACTGGGAGAGTACCAATCTGTGGGGATTAGTCAATAATCTTTATCATTTGGATTTTAGCGGAGCTACGAAGGAAAGTCTATTTGGAACAGAGAGTCTTCCGAACAGAGTAGACAGCGGAGTAGAAACCAGGGATATTTCCTTTGTAAAAGACAATGTGTGGTTTCTCTGCAACGAGCCATCGGTAACGGGCGATGATTCTCTTCGTAACAGGGGGCTTTTTTCAGATAAGGAGTATGCGCTGGAGCAGGTGAAGGCCGGATTTTACGGGGTGTGGAGCGAAATCGGTGTTGAGAATATGTATCTGGCAGAGCAGGAAGAGGAGCTTCTGGACACTAGAATTTATGATGCCAATGTATTTCGTTATATTATCAATTTCAGTAACCAGAGGCAGATGAGTAAGGAATATCTGGATGTGCTGGTGCTTGAACCGGCGGGAAGAACTTCCACTTTGAGTGCGGAGGATTTCACCGGTCTGACGGGTGTTGAGGCAGGCAAGATTACCTTCCATGTGATGGCGATAAATGAATTTGTGGGAAGAATTGAGGATTTGAATGCTGCCTACGATATCATTTATTTTGACTCTAATACAACGGGGCTCATAACGGAGAATGGAGAAACGGTATATAATGACAGCTCCATGAACGGCCTCTTGTACAGTCATGTGGGAGATGCGGTAGAAGCTTTTGCTTCCATCAGCGGACTTCTGGATACGGATTATACCGGAGATGACAGGAGCACAGCTACGCTGAAGGAGACTACCATACATCGGTACAGTGGCAATGATTTGTCTGTGGAAAAATATAATGCACTGCAGGATTATCTGGATGCTAATTATCCCATTGTTATTTCGGCGGGGCTATTAAAGGAATCCGGAACCCAGGTAGATGAGAGAAGGGTAGATAATTCTTCTTATTTATATGAGTTTCTAAGTGAGATTTTGCAGGATAAATCCAGAAAAAATATCTTTGTGAGTGATACTCTTTCGGAGAATAAAAGTGCTTTTGCTTTTTATGCCAACAGGCCTAAGCTGTCCTTGTATTCCCCGGAATACGAAGATTTGATTATGACCAAGGAGGTATATCTTGCAGAGGGGGAGGCTAGCAGTAAGGTAACCCAGATTGCACCAAGTAACGGACGATATTATTTACAGTTTGATTTTATTATTGAGAATGACAGCGCGGCTAATTTCGGGGATGATTATACCTGTAAGCTATATCTGGATGCCAATGCAGACGGTAAGTTCTCAGAAAGCTATGAAGAGCTGACTCTGACCAGCGCAGATATTGTGGAAGTGGCAACAGGACAGAGTGTGGGGAATACCACCAAGCTGAAAACGGGAGTGCGTTATCAGGTGTCCAGAGAGGTTCCAGACTCTTTCTTTGGCTGTATTACCTGGCAGCTGGAGGTATCCCAGACAGGATGTCCAAGCATTCGTACCCAGCATAAGGGATATACTAAGCTTTCCGGCAGCGAAGCGGCACATATTAAGATTTTGCAGATTTATTATCGTGAGGAGCATCGAGTAATTAATTTGGAGCATTCCATCGGACATTTTGAAAATGGTGCATATGATAATACCGGAATGACTTATGTTACCAATTATTTTAAGGAAGTGGCGCAAAATGTAAGTGAAGATTATATTCTGGATATTAAGACCGTTTCCAAAGAGGTATTTGATACCGGATATTATGATGGTGTGGAGCCGATTATTCTGAATGATTACGATATGTTAATCCTTGGTTTTAGTGATGGTAATAATAGCTATATGGACTGGGGGGTGGGTATTGATACGAATCTTCCCTGCACGGACGGAAATGGTGATGTGATTAAGGATAATAATATCAGTCATTTTATTGAAAGCGGAAAGAGTGTTCTTTTTGCCCATGATATGACATCCACAATCAATGTGCCGAACTATGATACAAAAATAGGCAGTAGCTTATATGGAGATTACCGGATAGCCCGCAATCAGGACAATGTTGCACGACAGTTCTTTTATGATGAGGACAGTAAGTTTAATGAGTATGCATGGGGCTACAATATCAATATTAAGCTTCGTGAGCTTGTGGGTATGGATACTTATGGTATATCCGGTGGCATGTCAGCTGTAATATTAAGAACGGGAAAAACTTTAAGTAATGTGGAGCATACGAATGTATATGGTAATGGGGATGTGACATTGACTGCACCATATAAAATAGGTGAAAAGTACGTTTATAACGTAAAGGATGTAGCTTTTGCGCCGGGCAGTGATAGAACAGGTACGGTTTCTCAGGTACAGGGCTTTACTGCCTATACACTTAATATGCGTGTATATGCGGATGAGGAGAATGTAAGCTATTATCGGGATGGTTTATGGGCACACAATGGAACCAATTACTATTCTGAACAGATTGAAAAGGTGAATGATGGTCAGATAACCAATTACCCATATCAGATCAGTGAGATGCCTATTGTTAAGAGTACTCACCAGCAGTATTATACACTGGATTTGAACGCTGATAGCGATCAGGATCAGGAGACGGATGTTGTGGTGTGGTATAACTTATCCGGTGATGGTTATAACAGTGCCCCCGGTGATGTAAAGAATAACTACTATATTTATAGTAAAGGAAATGTTATCTATACCGGTATGGGTCATGCGGCAACGGGAAGGTCTGCGGATGCTGCACCATATGCAAATGCAGTGACGTTAGAAGAAGCAAAGCTATTTATTAACACCATGGTGGCGGCGTATAATGCAGGTCAGAGAAATCCGGAGATTATTACTAGCAGCAGAAGTGGAATTGCTACGGACGTGGTATATAATTACTATGATTCTCTGATTACGGAGAGCGGAGCGTATTTAGATTATGCAAACGTAACGGAAAAAGAGGATAAGGCAGAGGTTTTCTATCGTGTGGATGATCTGAATATTACCCAGGGTACCAAGAAGGTGGAGCTTCATTATTATATGGAAGTGGAAGAGGCGGCAGCGCAGGCTCTTTCCGGCACATATCATGTATTGAAGGCATCGGAGCTTCCCGACAGTGGCAGCGATATGCCGGCAGATTTATATCTGGTGGAGGTGACCGGATATCTGGCACCATATACCTATGATGAAGCTGGGCAGAGGGTTTCGGCAGATGGGGGAGCAGTTTATGTGAAGCCGGGAGAAAGCTATCAATTGGAGATTCCTTTGAAATACTTTGAGGCAGATGGACATGGCTATCGCAGCAGCTTTTATATCGGCGGCAGAACCATTATGACCAATCCCTCGATTATTGATGGTTCTCAGGTTGTTTCCGCTACCCCTTATGTATATGCACAGCTGCAATGTGTGAATGTAGAATTGTTCGATTTAGATTAATTTTTGGTGCTGTTGCAAAAAAGAATGCACACTTGGGGAACACCGCCCCTGCCTTTGCACGGCTTCGGAAAAAGGCGCAGCAATTTCCAAAGCTGCGCCTTGCGTTTGGGTTGTGTCTTTCCCCGTCTAACCTTGGAAAAATACAACAAATAAGGAAACGCGACAGCACCTTTTTTTAAGTTTAGAAAATTTTTCCTTGTAATTCAAATTTTTTTGTTGTATAGTTGTTCACGATTAGACTCAAAATAGGAAATACAGCCTATATTGCAATTTATATAGAAAAATAAGGGGTTATAGCCAATGGCAAAGTATTTAGTAATCGTGGAGTCACCGGCCAAGGTGAAGACAATAAAAAAATTTTTAGGAAATAATTATGAGGTTTGTGCAAGTAACGGTCATGTACGTGATTTGCCCAAATCCACTCTGGGAATCGACCCGGAGAATGGTTATGAGCCTAAATATATTACCATCCGTGGAAAGGGAGATATCTTAGCTAATCTCCGCAAGGAGGTGAAGAAGGCAGAGAAGATTTATCTTGCAACCGACCCTGACCGTGAAGGAGAAGCTATTTCATGGCATCTTCTTTACGCTTTGAAGCTGAACGATCAGAAGGATAAGAAGGTATATCGTATTACTTTCAATGAGATTACCAAGAATGCGGTGAAGGAGTCCTTGAAGAATGCAAGGGAAATCAATATGAATCTGGTAGATGCCCAGCAGGCAAGACGTGCATTGGATCGAATGGTAGGATATCGTATTTCTCCACTGCTTTGGAGTAAGATTAAGAGAGGACTTTCCGCAGGTCGTGTACAATCCGTGGCACTTCGCATTATCTGTGACAGAGAGGCTGAAATTGAGGCATTTGTGCCCCAGGAATATTGGACTTTAGATGCGAATCTGAACCTAGAGGGTGAGAAAAAGCCTATCGTGGCAAAATATCATGGCAAGGGTAAGGAAAAGGCGGAAATAGGCTCACAGGAGCAGATGAATGCCATCTTAAAGGAGCTGGAAGGTACAGCCTTTGAGGTTACAGAGATGAAAAAGGGGGAAAGAGTGAAGAAGGCACCCCTTCCATTCACTACTTCAACCCTACAGCAGGAAGCCAGCAAGGTACTGAATTTTTCTACCCAGAAGACCATGCGTCTTGCTCAGCAGCTTTATGAAGGCGTGGATATTAAGGGAGAGGGTACCGTGGGTCTGATTACTTACCTTCGTACCGATTCCACCCGTGTGTCTGAGGAAGCGGAGGTTATGGCTCAGGAATATATCACGAAGAAGTACGGTGAGGAGTATGCAGCTACTGTGATTCGTGAAAGTAAGAATAACCAGAAAATTCAGGATGCACATGAAGCCATCCGTCCCACGGACTTAAATAGAGAACCTTTGGCAATTAAGGATGAGCTGCCCAGAGATTTGTATAGATTATACCAGCTGATTTGGAAGCGTTTTGTGGCATGCCGTATGGCTCCTGCAAAATATGAAACCACATCCGTGAAGATTGGAGCAGGAGAGCATGTGTTTACCCTGTCTGCATCCAGACGACTGTTTGACGGTTTTATGAGTGTCTATGTGCAGGAGGATGAAAAGGAAGTGGAGAATAAGCTTTCCAAGGAACTTGCAGTGGGAAGTAAGCTGACTCTGGATACCTTTGAACCTAAGCAGCACTTTACACAGCCGCCGGCACATTATACCGAAGCATCGCTGGTACGTGCTTTGGAGGAGCTGGGAATCGGACGTCCAAGTACTTATGCGCCCACAATTACCACGATTCTGGCGAGACGCTACATCGGTAAGGAGAATAAGAATTTATTCGTAACCGAGCTGGGCGAAGTGGTAAATAAAATGATGATGGATGCGTTCCCATCTATTGTAGATGTGAACTTTACCGCCAATATGGAAGCACTTTTAGATGGTGTAGAAGAGGGAAGCATTAAATGGAAAACCATTATTGAAAACTTCTATCCTGATTTAGATGAGGCGGTAAAGCAGGCAGAGGTTTCTCTTGCAGAGGTAAAGATTGCAGATGAAGTAACGGAGGAAATCTGCGAAGTCTGTGGTAAAAACATGGTCATTAAATATGGTCCCCATGGTAAGTTCCTGGCTTGCCCCGGCTTCCCGGATTGCCGTTTTACCAAGCAGTATCTGGAAAAAGTAGGCGTACCTTGTCCAAAGTGCGGCAAGGAAGTTGTAGTTCGTAAGACCCAGAAGGGTAGAAGATACTTCGGATGTGAAGGATATCCGGAGTGTGATTTTATGTCTTGGCAGAAGCCGGCAGTAGACGCAAAATAATGCTGGATTGTATATAATGTCAGAATTTTCATATAAATCGCAAATAATATGATTAAATTAACTATTTATTCATTGTAATTTGTTTTTATTTGTGCTAAAATGCGTTTATAAGCAAGAAAAAACATTCTATTTTTAGGATAAGGGAGGTTTTAAGCATGAGTAGTGTACAGTTACTTGACAAGACCAGAAAAATTTTAAAGCTCCTCCACAATAATAACTCCAGCAAGGTTGTTTTTAACGACATCTGTAAGGTTATGAGGGAGATTTTAGGTTCTAATATTTTGGTAATCAGCCGTAAGGGTAAAGTTCTTGGCGTAGGTAAGTGCGACGGGGTAGATACCATTAATGAGCTGATTGATGATACTGTAGGCGGATTTATCGACAGCATGCTGAATGAACGTCTTTTAGGAGTATTATCAACAAAAGAGAATGTAAATCTTGCAACGTTAGGCTTTGAAAGTGATGATATTAAGAAGTTTCAGGCGATTATCACTCCTATTGAAATTGCAGGAGAGCGTTTGGGTACCCTGTTTATTTATAAAATGAATGAGCAGTATGATATCGATGATATTATCCTTTGCGAGTATGGTACTACGGTAGTGGGACTGGAAATGTTGCGTGCCGTAAATGAAGAGAGCGCAGAAGAGAATCGTAAAATAGGAGTCGTGAAGTCTGCCATCAGTACTCTTTCTTTCTCTGAGATGGAAGCAATTACCCATATCTTTGACGAGCTGAACGGTATGGAGGGTATTCTGGTTGCCAGCAAGATTGCGGACAGAGTGGGTATTACCCGTTCTGTGATTGTGAATGCGCTTCGTAAATTTGAAAGTGCCGGTGTCATCGAATCCCGTTCCTCAGGAATGAAGGGAACGTATATTAAGGTGTTGAATGATGTTGTATTTGACGAGATTGAAGAACTGAAAAGACAGAGCGGCAGAAACTAGTCAGATAAGTCGAATTATAATGATAAAAGGATTTGTTGTGAGAACAATAAGTCCTTTTTTTCTTGCATGTTTTGGGCAATATTTGGTATTGTACGGCAAAAAAACACAATATATTGTCTAAAATTATCAAAAAAAGGTTGTCTTTTTCGGGAAAAGAATTATAATGAAATAAGGTGGGTACTTTATACCTATTTTTCGAAAATAAGGAGGTATTTATGCTTAATACAAATGCTTTTGATTATATCAATGTTCTAGACAGAGCAGCAGATGCAACTTGGCTTCGTAATGAGGCAATTTCCAACAATATTGCTAATGCAACAACTCCGGGATATAAGCGTCAGGATGTGGCATTTGAGTCAGAGCTTAGAAAGGCACTGGGCTATGACAGATGTGAATCTATGGATGAGAAGGTGTCCCAGTTCCAGATCAAGAGATTTTCTCCAAAGGCATACACAGACAGTGAAGGATATTCTTACAGATTAGATGGTAATAACGTAGATATCGACAATGAGAATGTATATCTGGCAGAGAACCAGTTAAAATATCAGGGACTCATTAATGCGATGACAGCAGAGTTCCAGAATTTACAATCAGTAATGAAGTAGGGGGATGACGGAATATGAGTATGTTTTCAGCATTTAACATTAATGCATCCGGCATGACCGCTCAGAGATACCGAATGGATATCATTTCTGAGAATGTTGCCAATGCCAATACCACACGTACCGAGGATGGAACACCTTATCGTCGTAAGGTGGTTGTATTTGAAGAAAAGGCAGGAAGAAATTCATTTGGATCCACACTTGCCAATGCTACCGAGAAGCTATCCGGCTCCGGAAAATACAGTGGTCAGGGAGTCAAGGTGACCGGTGTATACGGAGATTATGAGACAGAGATGAATAAGGTATACGACCCATCACATCCGGATGCTGATGAGGACGGATATGTTACATACCCTAATGTCAATATCGTTACAGAAATGACGAATATGATTGATGCCAGCCGTGCTTATGAAGCAAATGCAACTGCATTTTCTTCCAGCAAGTCAATGGCTCTTCTGGGATTAGAAATCGGAAAGTAAGGTAAGATAGTATGGATTTGAGTGCAATCAGCGGAATAGGCAGTTTGACTGCCCAGAAAATTAATACCGGAGAAGTAACATCCATTACCGGACTATTGGCAGACAGTTCACAGAATGCGGAGGGTACCGTATTCCAGACGTTTTTAGACACAGCAATTGATAATATCAATTATACCAATGCTGCATTATCCAATGCGGAAAATGAAGAAATTAAATTTGCTTTGGGTGAGACAGAGAATACTCACGATTTGACCATTGCGCTTCAGAAAGCATCTACCGCACTTCAGTATACCGTTGCGGTACGCGATAAGCTTTTAGAGGCATATAAAGAGATTATGAATATGCAGATTTAAGCTTTGCGTGGCAGGGTGTGACAGAAGGATAAATTATAGTTACAAGGGAGAAGCTTCATGGAAAAGCTAATGGAGATTCGAGATAAGATTCTCGCATGGTGGAATAAATATACAACAAAACAAAAGACAGTTATCGTCGGTATTTTTGCTGTGGTTGTCTTTACAATTGCTATTATGGCCTATGTGTTTTCCAGACCGACATATATAGCAATTAAGACTTGTGAAAATCAGGCAGAAACATCCGAAGCGGTAGCGGCATTAGAGAGCGCAGGCATTACTCCTGTTGTGGGAAAAGATGCACTTACAATCAGTGTAGAAGAAAAGGACGAGGTTACGGCAAGGCTGGCTCTTGCATCAGCAGGATTTTCCGCTACAGAACCGGATTTAAGTGATTATCTGGGCAGCGGATTCTCTACTACAGAGTCTGATAAGCAGAAGCTTTACACTGCATATTGGTCTGATAAGCTGGAGGCAAACTTCTCTAACTATGAAAATGTTAAAAGAGCAACGGTAGAGCTGAATCTGCCAGAGCAGGACGGTACCTTAATCCGTAAGGAAGAGGAAGCGTCAGCTTATATTTGTCTGGAGCTGGAGGGAAGCTTTTCCCAGGATAAAGCGGCGGCCATGGCGAAGGCTACAGCGGCAGCACTTGGCAATTCAGATACTGCCAATATCGTCATTGTAGATACCAATGCAAATGTATTATTTGCAGGTGAGGATGATTATACCACCGCAGGTCAGGCAAGCAACTTCATAGAGCTGAATAATCAGGCAGAAAATTATATTAAGTATAAGATTGCGAATGCGCTCCTTATGACCGGACAGTTTGATATGGTTGAGGCAGCACCACATTTGAATTTTGATTTCTCATCATATGAGCAGACCAATCATTCTTATGATGCACAGAACGGCAGAGAAGAAGGCTATAAGAGCCACGAATCCGTTACTTCGGGAGAGGATTCTTCTGGAGTGGGCGGCGTACCGGGAACGGACTCTAATGATGGCACTTCTTATCTTTATGAGGATGGCAGTGAGACCTCTTCCTCTTACGAGACCAGAGATACGGATTATGTGCTGGATGAAGAAATTTTATCCAAGGTAACTCCGGCAGGTGTTATTGATTATGACACTTCTTCGATTTCTGTAACAGCTATTACATATAACCGTATTTATGAGGAATTGGCAGAGAGTCAGGGGCTTTTGGAAGGAATCACTTGGGAGCAGTATAAGCTTTTGAATGATACCTCTACCAAGATAGAAGTGGATGAGGAATTCTATAACGTAGTTGCAACTGCAACTGGCATGGATGTTTCTAATATTACTATTATGGCATTCCGTGAAAATCTTTTTATCGACAAAGAGACTACAGCGGTTAACTGGAGTGATATCACAAGTATCGTTCTTATCGTAGTGATTCTTGCACTGCTTGCAATTATGATTCTCCGCAGTATGAGACGTAATAAGGCAGAGGTGGAAGTAGAAGAAGAGCTTTCTGTAGAAAGTCTGCTTCAGTCTACACAGGAGAATGCGCTTGAGGATATCGAGGTTGAGACCAAGTCTGAGACCCGAAAGATGATCGAAAAATTTGTTGATGATAATCCAGAGGCGGCAGCAAGTCTGCTTCGCAACTGGTTAAACGAGGACTGGAGGTAAGCTTATGGCAGCAAGAGCTGGTATGGCTGATCAGGAGATTCACGGATTACAGAAAGCGGCGATATTATTAATCGCCCTTGGTCCGGAACGCTCCGCAGGTATATTTAAGCATCTGAAGGAGGATGAAATCGAAGAGTTAACCTTGGAGATTGCAAACACCAGAAATGTTACTCCTCAGGTGAAGGAAGAAGTAATTAATGAATTTTATGAAGTGTGTCTTGCACAGCAGTATATTGCAGAGGGTGGTATTACCTATGCGAAGGAGCTTTTGGAGAAGGCAGTGGGTACCGAGAAGGCAATGGAGGTTATCGGCAAGCTGACCGCATCCCTTCAGGTAAAGCCTTTCGAGTTTGTGAGAAAGACAGATGCATCACAGCTTCTCAACTTTATTCAGGACGAGCATCCACAGACAATTGCACTTATTTTGTCTTATCTTTCCGCATCGCAGTCAGCACTTATTATTTCTGCACTGCCACCTGACAGACAGGCAGATGTTGCAAGACGTATCGCAGTTATGGACAGAACAAGTCCGGATATTATCAAGGAAGTGGAAAGAGTGCTGGAAACAAAGCTGGCAAGTCTCGTAAACCAGGATTACACCATTATCGGTGGTGTGGATGCGGTTGTAGAGATTTTGAACACCGTGGACAGAGGAACAGAAAAACACATTATGGAAACTTTGGAAATCGAAGAGCCGGAGCTTGCAGACGAAATCCGCAAGAAGATGTTCGTATTCGAAGATATCTTGTTGCTTGATGACCGTGCAATTCAGAGAGTTCTCCGTGATGTTGCAAATGATGACCTTGCTATTGCTCTTAAGAGCGCAAATGAGCAGGTACAGAATGCAATCTTCAACAATATGTCTAAGCGTCTTGCTATCATGATTAAGGAAGATATGGACTTCATGGGTCCTGTTCGTATGAAGGATGTTGAAGAGGCTCAGCAGAAGATTGTTAATATCATCCGTAAGTTAGAGGACGCAGGCGAAATTATTATTTCACGAGGCGGAGGTGACGAGCTCGTTGTCTAGTAATTTATTGAAGGGCCGTTACATCAGTGGTAACGGAAGTACCACAACAGAAAAAGTAATTATTGATACAAATGAACTGGCATTAAAAAGATTGGAAGCCCTAATGGCTTCCATGAAAAAGTCAGAGAATAAAGATTTATCAGAAGGTTTTGTGCAAGGATTAAATGCAGAAACTGTAGAGATTCTTCTGGCTGACGAAGAGGAAGAGCCCGCAGTTATCAAGGCACAGGCCAGAACGGCGGAGGAAGTAATTGGGGATGCCAATAGTGAGGCGGAAGCAATTATTCAAAATGCCAATGCCCGTGCAGAGAGTATTCTTGCAGATGCTAAGAGACAGGCACAGCAGGCACTGATTCAGGCAGTGGAAGAAGGTAAGAAGCAGGGCTATAAAGAGGGATCAAATAAAGCATTATCCGAGCTGGAAAAAATGAAAGAGGAACTGAGAAATAAAGAAGCAGAAATGGATGTTATGTTCCAGAAGCAGCTGGATGCTATGGAGCCGGAGCTGGTGGATGTAATTACCGGTATTTATGAGCATATTTTCCATGTGGAGCTTCGTTCCTATCGTGAAATTCTTACACATCTGATTTCCACAACGATGCGTAAAATTGATGGTAGCAGAGATTTTATTATTCACGTTTCTAAAGATGATTATCCTTTTGTCAGCATGCAGAAGAAGCAGCTGGCGGCAGGTGTTGCAAGCTCCAGTAGTAATGTGGAGATTATAGAAGATATGACTCTTTCCCGTAACGAGTGCATGATTGAGACGGAAGGCGGTATTTTCGATTGTGGTCTTGGAACGCAGATGCATGAGCTTAGACAGAGACTACAGTTATTATCTTATCAAAAATAGGTAGTGAAGATTAATGGCGTTACAAACGGTTGATGTAGATAAATACAAAAAGATTGCAGACAAAATATTCTTTCGCAAATTAGGAAAGGTAGTGAATGTGGTAGGCCTTACCATTGAGTCTGCCGGCCCCGATGCGAAGCTGGGTGATGTCTGCAGAATTATACCGGGTGGAGAAGAAGAGCTCCCGCCGGTAATGGCAGAGGTAGTAGGCTTTAAGGATAAAAAGACGCTGCTTATGCCATTTGGTTCAACAGATGGAATCGGCTTGGGGTGCACGGTGGAAAACACAGGTGCGCCTTTAAGTGTTGTCGTAAGTGATGATTTATTGGGAAAAACTTTGGATGGTCTGGGACGTCCGGTGGATGGCACCCAGATTATCGGTAAGGAGTACTCTGTAGAAGCTATGGCTCCGGATCCCATGACCAGAGAGATTATTGATGAAGTGTTGTCTCTGGGTGTACGTGCAGTAGATGGTCTTATGACTGTTGGTAAAGGACAGCGTATCGGTATTTTTGCAGGTTCTGGTGTTGGCAAGTCTACGCTGATGGGTATGTTTGCCCGTAATACAAAAGCAGATATTAATGTCATTGCACTGATTGGTGAGCGAGGCCGAGAGGTGCGCGAGTTTATTGAGCGTGACCTTGGAGAAGAAGGTATGAAGCGGTCCATCGTTGTGGTGGCAACCTCGGATAGACCTGCTTTGGAGCGAAATAAAGCGGCGAAAACGGCTACAGCCATTGCGGAATACTTTAGGGATCAGGGAAAGGATGTGCTTCTTATGATGGACTCCTTGACACGTTTTTCTATGGCACAGCGAGAAATCGGTCTTTCCAGTGGCGAACCGCCGGTAACCAGAGGCTATCCGCCATCTGTATATTCAGAGATGCCCAAGCTCCTTGAGAGAGCGGGACGGGCAGCTAAGGGCTCTATTACCGGATTATACACGGTACTTGTAGATGGTGATGATTTTAATGAACCGATTACCGATACGGCCAGAAGTATTCTGGATGGCCACATTATGCTGAGCAGAAAGCTTGTTCATAAGAACCATTATCCGGCAATTGATGTATTACAGAGTATTTCCAGATGTATGAGCCAGATTACGGATAGAAACCATAAGAAGGTTGCCGGAAAGCTGAAAAATGTTCTTGCAACTTACAATGAGGCAGAGGATTTGATCAATATCGGTGCATACAAAAACGGAAGTAATCCAGAGATTGATTATGCAATCACCATGATACATCAGGTAAATGAATTTTTACGTCAGGACGTTGAAGAGAAAATGGATTACGAGGAAACGGTTGCTGCATTGGAGAAGATGTTTCTGACGGAATAGGAGTGCTTACTTATGGGAATATTTCGGTACCGGATGCAAAGCATTCTAGATATTAAAATCAAAATGGAAACCCAGGCAAAGCAGAATTTTGCTGCGGCGAAAAAGGCATTGGACGAGGAAGTAGAAAAGCTGGAAGCTTTGCATGAACGTAAAATGGCTTATGAGGAAGAGGCAAGAAGGCTTTTAGCAGGGGCTTTGAACGTTTTGGAAATAACCACAAATAAAGAAGCAATTCTTCGGATGGAAGAGTATATTACTCTGCAGAAGCGGGTAGTGGAGCGTGCAAAGCAAAGAGTGGAAAATGCAAGAATTGCGTTAAGAGAGGTTATGCAGGAGAGAGAAATTCAGGAAAAGCTGAAGGAAAAAGCTTTTGAGAATTTTCTTGCTGAAGAAAAGGCTTTGGAAAGTAAGGAAATTGACCAGCTTGTCAGTTATACTTACGGCAAAAGAATTCAGTATAACAATGCAGTGAACGGAGATTAAGCAGTATGGCAACAACGGATGATAAGAAGAGAATCAATGACGAGAAAAAAGAACTGAAAAGACAGCAGAAGCTTCAGAAAAAGGAAGCAAAACGCCGTGCGAAGGAAATCTCCAAGCGTCAGGTAGAATTAGATGAGTCTGAGGATGGTGGGGGAATCAGTACATTCCTTGCAACAATCTTTATTGTGATTGTATGGCTGGCAGTAATCTGCGTTATTATTAAGCTGGATGTGGGTGGATTTGGAAGCAATGTACTGACACCGCTTCTTAAGGATGTACCGGTTATCAATCTGATTTTGCCGGGGACTTCGCTGGCTGATCCGGAAAGTGAAGAAACAGAAAGCTACGGCGGATATTCGGATTTGAAGGAAGCTGTAGAGCAGATTCGGCTTTTGGAGTCAGAATTGGAAGTTGCTCAGGCGAGCAATGAGTCCAAAACTAATGAGATTACCGAGCTGAAGGCGGAGGTAACCCGTCTGCAGCAGTATGAAGCACTTCAGGCGGAGTTCCAGCGTATTAAAACGCAGTTTTATGAGGAAGTGGTTACCGCAGAAGAAGGGCCGGGCTTAGAGGCATATAAAGAGTATTATGAAAGCATGGATCCTACTACCGCAGAGTATATTTATCGTCAGGTGATTGTACAGATTGAAGAAAGTACGGAGATTCAGGATTATGCGGCAGCGTATTCGGCGATGAAGCCAAAGCAGGCGGCGGGTATTTTTGAAGAAATGACAAGTGATCTTGATTTAGTGGCGAGAATTTTAACAGTAATGGATTCTGCCAGCCGTGGTGAGATTTTAGGTGCTATGGATCCGGAAGTGGCTGCAAAAATTACAAAAATTATGGAGCCAGAGTCTTAAGTATTTGTGACTTTTGGACGATATAATTAATGGCGTATTATAAAATTTTGTAGAAAGGAGGATTTTGGATGACAACTTCGACTGTTAGTTTACGTGGTGTTGCAGGTAATGGAAGCATTTCTTATCCTACACCCAAGGTACAAGGAACAGGCGGTGAAACCGATTTTAGCCAGATTCTTGGGGATGCTACCGGTAAGGACAATGTTCAGGATACTGACGTGTATGAGAACAAAGCACCGAAAGCAGAACAGGAAGCACCTGTAGAAGATGTGCAGGAACCAGAACAGACAGAAGAGTGTGATGCAAAGGAAGAGCCTAAGGGCGTTACCGAGAGTCAGAAACCGGAAAATGTAGAGGTTTCGGAAGAAGATTTGGAAGAGGCCATGGAAGTGATTCAGTCTGCAGTACTTGAAATTCAGCAGATTCTTTGCAAAGAGCTTGGTATCACCAAGGAAGAATTGGTGCAGGCTTTGGATGCATTAGGAATGTCTGAGATGGATTTACTTGCAGCAGGCAATGTGACCAGATTGGCACTTTTTACAGAAGGGCAGAATGAAATGGCACTTCTGACAAATGAAGAGCTGTACAATATGGTTCAGGACTTGGAAGGTGTCGTGCAGCAGATTGCTGATGAGCTTATGGTGGACTTAAATGCGGTGTCGCCGGAAGATGCAGATGGTCTTATGGAGCAGGCTTTAAAAGCGATGAATGAAGCCACAACCGAGGAAGCACCTGTAGTGCAGATTTCAGGTGAGCAGACCACTGTTTCAGACGAGCAGAATAAGGAGACTGGTACCGGAGAAAACGAAAATCATACTGGCACGAACTTACTGGCAGGGAATCAGAATGTGAATAATCTCCAGCAGACAGCAAATGCTCCCCAGAGTGCAGAGGCTGTTTTCGATATGGAGCAGACACAGATGATTATGGATCAGATTGTGGAGCGTATGAACATTCGTCTCGGAGCTGAGGATACTACTTTAGAGATGCAGCTTCATCCGGAAGAATTGGGAACCTTACAGATTACCATTTCCGCTAAGGAAGGTGTGATGACCGCCCAGTTTACAGCAGAATCAGAGGCTGTAAAGACTGTTTTGGAAAATCAGATTATACAGCTGCAGAATAAGTTCGATCAGCAGAACATCAAGGTGGATGCAATTGAAATTTCTGTGGCAGCCCATGGATTTGAGCAGAATCTTGAACAGGGAAAAGGAAGCAGTGACACCTATCAGGAAGAAGAGAAGAAACAGCGCGTAAGAAAAATTGACATCGGCAGCTTTGATGCTGTGGAGGATTTGCCGGAGGAAGATCAGGTTGTAGCTGAAATGATGCAGCTTCATGGCAACAGGGTTGACTATATGGCATAGCAAAGGAGTAAGATATGAGTTTAATGGCACCCGTTGAAAACGGACAAATTGTTACAACAACTTCACAGAGTTCACTTTCTGGTGTATCTGGAAGTGCCAGTAGTATGGATAAAGATTCGTTCTTACAGCTTCTTGTAGCACAGATGAAGTATCAGGATCCATTGGAACCCACCTCAAATACCGAGTATATTTCACAATACGCCCAGTTTACTCAGGTAGAAGAGTTGCAGAATATGTCTTCCAGCATGGATCTTATGAGAGCCAGCAGCTTAGTTGGTAAAGAGGTATATATGAAAGTGACCAGCGAGGCTACCGGAGAAACCTCTTATGTTACAGGTAAGGTAGATTATGTGGTATATGAAGGTGGCAAGGCATACCTTTCCATTAATGAATCTCTTTATGCACTGGATGATTTGGATACCATCGTGGATAGTGAATACGCTATTGCATATGAGATGGCAACAGATCTTGTGACAGAAATTAATAAGCTTCCAAGCTTAAACAATGTTACTAATTCTGATATTGCTAAGATTGAAGAGTTAAACGAGACCTATGAGAATATGAATGATTATCAGAAATCATTTGTAGCTTCTGAAAAGGTTGCTGCACTTAAGGATTATCTTGCAAAGGCACAGGAGCTGAAGAATCAGCAGGAAAATGCCGGAGATGGAGATGAAGATTCCACAGGTGGTGAAGGAGAGGCATAAGAGCGATGATTCAGAATTCTAATTTTCTGACAGCGCTACAATTACAGGAACAATATAAAAATGGCCAGAATAAACCTGCTGCGCAAAGTACGGGGGACGGATTATCCTTCCAGGATGTGCTTCTCCAGCAGAATGAAATCAAGGGCACAGATGGAAATATAAAGTTCTCAAAGCATGCGAGTGTGCGTTTGCAGCAAAGGGGCATCAGCTTAACCAGTGGTCAGATGAAGCGACTGGAGGAGGCAACCACCAAAGCTTCGCAGAAGGGAATTAAGGATTCGCTGGTAATTGTAGATGAGCTGGCATTTATTGTTAATGTGAAAAGCCAGACCGTGGTAACAGCACTTAACAGTACAGATACAAGTGAAAATGTATTTACGAATATCGATGGAGCAGTATTTATGTAGCTGGACCTTAGGGAAGCTGCCATTTCCTGACTGACAGAAGGAAAACTGCTAATAGACTTAGGAGGTCAATTAATTATGATGAGATCACTTTTCTCTGGTGTTTCTGGTCTTAAGACCCACCAGACAAAGATGGACGTTATCGGTAATAACATCGCTAACGTTAACACAGTAGCATTTAAATCCAGTTCTATGACGTTCAGTGACTTAATGAGTCAGACAACACAGAACGCAAGTGGACCTAATGCATCCACCGGTACCGGCGGTGTGAACGCAAGACAGATTGGTCTTGGTGTGAAATCCGGTGCAATCAATACCAATATTTCTACGCAGGGTGCAGCACAGTCATCAGGTAATCCTTTTGATATCATGATTACCGGAGACGCATTTTTCGTAGTAAATAATGGTGTAGAGAATTTCTTTACCCGTGACGGCTCCTTCTATGTGGACGGTGCAGGTAATCTTGCCATGACATCCACCGGTTACAATGTAATGGGCTGGCAGGTAGATGAGACTACCGGTAAGATTAAGCAGGATACGGTATCCGCACTTCGGATTATGGGTGCAGCCAATATGACTTATCCGCCGGAGGCAACATCCAAGGCTTATGTTTCCGGTATTATTGATAAGAATGATACCGATGTTACCAGTGTGTCCGGTAAGACCATAAATCTGAATTTCTATGATGCACTTGGTTACAGCTACAGTGCAAAGATTACCATGAAGCAGTCTGATGTAGCTAATGTTTACTCTTTAGAGTTGACCGGACTTGTAGATTCAAAAGGTAACGAAGTAGAAGGCTGGGAGAACATTTCCCTGACCGGTATGACTGATGCGGCAAGTGGTTATGTAAATCAGGAAAATCTTCCTACTGAGACGATTGAAACTGTAGTTACTTTAAGTGGTAATTATGAGTGGCAGGGTCAGGAGCTTGTATTAATCAGTAAGGATGAGTTTGGCAATGATGTTACTGAGACGGTTGCTGATTTAAGTGATGGTGCAAGCGCAGAAGATTGGGATGCCATCGCAGCAGCATATGGTTATGAAGGAAATGTGAAGGAATTCAGAAATCTTTATTTGGATTTACCTACATTAAATGGTTCTGTAGTAGATGATGGTACCGAGGGTGCCACCTCTGTAAAATACAGTGTACAGCAGCTTGTTATGAACCTGGCTGATGGTGCAGCAACTACTCCAAACATTAATTCTGTATTAGCAGATGGTAATACCTTTACTGCAGACGGACGTTTCTATGATGGAGTTACAGTTACATATGATCCAGACAATGGTGTGTTTGGTGGTATTAACGGTGAAGAAACGGTATCAACCTTAAATATCGATTTCAGTGCTATCGGTGGCAACTTTAGCAATATCGAAGTTGATTTCTCTGAAAGCTCTATGGTCGATAACAAGGGAACCTCTACCATCGGTGCTACCAGTGGTGATTTGGATGGTCTCGGAACAGGTAGAAGACTTGGTGATATGATTGGTGTATCTATCCAGAATAACGGTATGATTTATGCGTCCTACGACAATGGTATGACAAAGCTTCTGGGTCAGATTGCAACAGCAGAATTTGCAAATGCATCCGGTCTGGAAAAGCAGGGAGATAATCTTTACTCTGCAACCTTAAACTCTGGTGAGTTTGATGGAATCGGTGTGGATGTTACTGCAAACGGTGGATATATGTCCACTGGTGTACTGGAAATGAGTAATGTTGACTTATCTGCGGAATTCACAGAGATGATTACTACCCAGCGTGGTTTCCAGGCAAACAGCCGAATCATCACTGTATCTGATACCATGTTAGAGGAACTTACAAACTTAAAACGATAAAATAATATAAGGAGTCCTACGCCACCCGGGGTGGGTGGCTAAGGGCTTCTGTATTGTGGATACTGCTTAGGGTACAGCGATTTTTGTTTTTGTAGGGAGGGAGAATACGGATGATTGAAGTGACTAAAATTAATGGGATAAAGGTACTGGTTAACCCACATTTGTTCGAAGTGGTGGAAGAAACACCGGATACCGTAATAACACTTACTACAGGAAGAAAAATAATTGTAAAAGAAAGTAGACAAGAGATAAAAAATCTTGTAAAATTGTATAGAAAAGATATTTTTGTCGACTAATTCAAAAAATATTAAGTGAATTTGTTGAAAAGAAAAAACAAATTTACGGAAAAGTTGGGTGATAACTATGGATATAGCGTCAATACTTGGTCTTATTTTGGGTTTCGTTTTGATGATCTTCGGTATTATTTCCGGCGGAGCATCCGTTATAGATTACGTAGATTTACCGTCGATACTTATCACGTTTGGTGGTTCTATTTGCGGTGTTTTGGCCAGCCATGATATTTCGGGTTTCATAAATGGTTTTAAGTCCATTACACTTACCTTTAAGACCTCGGTTATCAATATTGAAGAGACCATTCGAAACATTATTGATTTGTCGAATATAGCTCGAAAGGAAGGCTTGCTTTCTTTGGAAGAGGCTGCAGCGGAGCTGGAGGATCCTTTCCTGAAAAAGGGTATTCTGCTTATCGTAGATGGTACTGACCCGGATTTGGTTCGTGCGATTTTGGAGACGGAGATTATGAGTGTGGATTCCCGTCATAGAGATGTAATCGGTTTCTGGGAGTGCTGGGGAGCGTTAGGTCCTGCATGGGGTATGATTGGTACCCTGATTGGTCTTATTGCTATGTTAAATGATTTGAGCGATCCTAGTTCTATCGGTCCCGCAATGGCGACAGCGTTAGTTACAACATTCTATGGTTCTATGATTGCAAACTGGCTGTGTACTCCTACTGCCAACAAGTTAAAAATGAACAATGCTAGCGAGATGCAGCTGAAGGAAGTTATGATTGAAGGTCTGTTATCTATTCAGGCCGGAGAAAATCCTCGAGTTATCGAAGAAAAGCTGAAATCCTTCTTACCACCTGTTTCCAGAAGTTTAAATGGTGAAGAGGCAGATATGGGAGGTGCAGAAGAATAATGTCAAAACGTAAACCGGAAGAACCGAAAGCCGGTTCTCCAGAGTGGATGACCACGTTTAGTGATTTGATGAATCTTTTGCTATGTTTCTTCGTATTGCTTTTCTCAATGTCAACCGTAGATGAAGCAAAGTACAATGAGCTGGTTGCTTCCATGTCATCAGCCTTCAGTATTTTGGATGGCGGTGCGACAGCCATTGGTGATGGTATTTTAGTCAGTAACGGTGTGAGTCAGTTGAACGATCTTGCGCAGTACATAAATAGTATGGGTGCTACGGCGGATGGTGAAGTGGAAAGTTCAGAGCTGGATGAGTACGAAGCGGCTGTAGGCACCATTGAGACGGATGAACAATATGAAATTGTCGGTGAGGCAATGGAGAAATATGTTCTTCAGGAAAACGAGGAACTGGCAGAAAAAATCACAGAATCTGTGGTAGAAAGTAATATGGCCGATCAGATAGAGGTGAACTTTACAGGGGAATATGTCCTGCTTACCATAAAAGGTGGACTCCTGTTTGATTCCGGTAAAGCAGAGCTGAAAGAAAGCTCTATTGCCGTAATGGATAAGGTAGGAGCTTTGCTAGAGAGATATTCTGAAGGCACCATTGAAATCGAAGGTCATACGGATACTGTTCCTATGAGTAGTGGGAATAAGTACAAAGATAATAATGAGCTGAGTAGTGCGAGAGCTTTATCAGTATTTAATTATCTGATGGATAACACATTACTTGAGCCGGCAAACATTAAGCATTCGGGACGTGGTGAATATGTACCGATTGCAGACAACAGCACTGCAGAAGGCAGGGCAAAAAATAGAAGAGTGGAAATTAAAATATATAATCCACCAATTCCGTAAGGAGTATTAAACGTATGAAAAAAAATCTATTATCAGTTTTGATTCTCGCACTGCTTATAGTGAATGTAATCTTAACAACTATAATGATGGTTAATGTAACACAGACAAATCGTAGGACAGCAGAGCTGGTAGGAAATATCGCAGCAGTTCTGAATCTGGAATTGGATTCTATGGGTACGGAAGAAGTAGTTCCGATGGAACAGCTGGAGGTATATGACCTTTCTGCACCGATGACCATTCCTCTTCTTAGTGAGGATGGAAAGAATCACTATGTTGTATGTAATATTTCTTTCTCTTTAAATAACAAGGGAGAGGGATATAAGGATTTTGGTGGAGAGAAATTCGCAGGCTATGAAAGCTTGATTAAGGATGCAATTGAAGCTACTGTTTCACAGTATACTGTGGAAGAGATTAATGACAGTGAGAAGTTCGAAGTGATTCGTGAAGAAATCTTAAAGTCAGTAAAAGCATTATTCGTCGATAAGAATGAGTTTATCTATAAAGTGGCAATCAGTGAGAGAAAAACGCAATAGCCTCTGACTATAAAGCTATGATAGACAGGAGGTGAGATTTGTGGGTGATGTTCTATCACAAAGCGAAATAGATAATCTGCTGGCGGCATTGTCCTCCGGCGAACTTGATGCGGATAATATGCAGGGTGCAGATGAACGACAGGTTAAGAATTATGATTTTAACCGTCCGACAAAGTTCTCTAAAGAACATCTGCGTACCATGGAAATTATTTTTGAACACTATGGAAGACTTATTTCCACGAATCTTCCGGTGTACTTAAGGAAGAATATTCAGGTCACTGTAGCAAGTTCAGAAACAGTAACCTTTTCGGAATTCAGTAATTCCTTGTCCAGTCCGGCAATTTTAGGAATTATTGATTTCCTTCCATTAAACGGAAATATTATTCTGGAATTATCAACCAATTTGGGATATACGATTATTGACCGAATGCTAGGAGGAAATGGAACTCCTCTTGAAAAGACCAGAGAGTTTTCTGAGATTGAGATGTCAATATTACAGCGTATCATGACTATGTTTACGCAGCTTATGCGTGATCCATGGAAGAACGTTATTGAGCTCAGTCCGGTAATAAGCAGATTGGAAACCAATCCACAGTTTGCACAGGTTGTTCCACCATCAGATATGGTAGCGATTGTAACGCTAAACGTAAAGATAGGTGACATCGAAGGATATATTAATGTTTGTTTACCATTCTTCACATTGGAAGATGTGATGGATAAGTTGAATACCAAGTATTGGTTCTCAACAATGCAGGAGCGTCCGGATGAGAATTATGAGGATTATATTGAATCCTTGATTCGTAAGGTCGATGTTCCGGTGAAGGCAGTGCTTGGTAAGAGCAAAATATCTGTGGCCGATTTCATGGGCTTACAGCTGGGAGATGTTATTCGCCTGAATACAAAAGTGGACAGCGATATGGATATATTTGTTGGTAATATTCGTAAATTTACTGCACTTCCCGGAGCGAGTGAAGATGCTTATGCAGTAAGGGTAACATCAGTTATCAGAGAGGAAGAATAAAGGGCTGCAATGCAGCGGAATGGAGGATACAATGGATGGAATGCTATCACAGGACGAAATAAATGCCCTCCTTAACGGTATGGATTTGTCCAGCGCATTGGAAGATAGCGAAGAACCAGTCCAGGATGTTTCGTACTCAGAGGCTCCTGTTTCAAACGAAAACGAGCTTCTTACCGATGTAGAAAGAGATGCTATCGGTGAAGTGGCAAACATCAGCATGGGTTCATCTGCGACTACTTTATATTCGTTAGTGAACTTAAAGGTTAACATTACTACACCGGTTGTTTCTATGGCAGAATGGAAGACCTTGCTGGATGAGTATGAGAAACCTTGTGTATTTATTCAAATTAAATACACTCAGGGCTTGGATGGTTCCAATATCTTAGTATTAAAGGAAAATGATGTTAAGATTATCACCGACTTAATGATGGGTGGTGATGGTACTAATACAGATGGGGAGCTTGGGGAACTGCATTTAAGTGCGATCTCTGAGGCGATGAACCAGATGATGGGTTCTGCAGCAACTTCTTTATCTACCATGCTTGGTACCGTAATCGACATCAGCCCGCCAAATGCAGACTTACTCAATTTGGTTGAATATTCAGATGGATCAGAGATTTCGCCATTCTTAGGTGGAACTTTTGTAAAGATATCATTTAGAATGCAGATTGGTGATTTGGTAGACAGTACAATTATGCAGTTGTACCCGATTGAGTTTGCCAGAAAGCTTGTAGACACATTTATCAGTCAGCAGACTGGAGGAGCATCAGAAGCTCCTGCACCTGCTCCGAATCCTGCACCAATGGCTTCACAGCAGCAACAGCAGGCAGCTCCACAGCAAATGGATATGAATGCGCAGATGGGAATGCAGCAGCAAATGGGAATGCAACAACAGATGATGATGCAGCAGATGGGAATGCCAATGGGATACCCTCCGATGGGAATGCCGATGGGATACCCACAGGGAATGATGCCGGGACAGATGCCTATGGCAAATATGAATGTTCAGCCAGCTCAGTTCCAAAACTTTTCTACTGATTTTAGCGCAATGCCAAGTCAGGAGAATATTGGTCTGATTATGGATGTACCTCTTGAGGTAACTGTAGAACTTGGTAGAACCTCCAAGTCCATATCGGATATTCTGGATTTTGCACCAGGAACGATTATCGAACTTGACAGAATCGCCGGTGAGCCAATCGATGTATTGGTGAATGGTAAGTTAGTTGCCAAGGGAGAAGTAGTGGTAATTGAAGAAAGCTTTGGTGTAAGAGTGACAGAGATTATCAAATAATAGGAAGACATTCATTAAATGAATTGGAGGACAGTTTTATGGCTAAAAACGTTTTGATTTGCGATGATGCCGCATTCATGAGAATGATGATAAAAGATATTCTGAGCAAGAATGGTTACAATGTTGTAGGTGAGGCTGAAAACGGTGCTAAGGCTTGTGAGAAGTATGCAGAATTAAGTCCTGATTTAGTTCTTATGGATATTACCATGCCGGAGATGGATGGTATTGCAGCACTTAAGAAAATCAAATCCAGTGATCCGAATGCAGTGATTATTATGTGTTCTGCAATGGGTCAGCAGGCAATGGTTATTGAATCAATTCAGGCAGGCGCAAGAGATTTCATTGTAAAGCCCTTTCAGGCAGAGCGTGTTATCGAAGCAGTTAAGAAGGTTATCGGTTAATGGTTATTCTAACGGGAAGTACTGATAGCTATGCACAGTTGATAACTGTATTGATTATATTTGTCGTGGTTCTGGCTCTTACAGCCTGGACCACGAGATTTATTGCATCCTACCAGAAGCAAATGGGATCAGGAAGCAATGTTGAGGTTGTAGAAGCAACCCGAATCGATTCGGGCAAATGTATTCAAGTTGTTCGTATCGGAGAAAAATATTTTGCCATTGCAGTTTGCAAAGATACGGTGACTAAGTTGGGAGAAATACCTAAGGAAGAAATTGTATTCAGGCAGGCGACTGGAAAGTCTCTGGATTTCAAAGCACTTTTGAATTCTGCAATACACAAGGAGACAAAGAAATAAGTGAAAAAAAATATATTTAAAATAATATGCCTGCTGATTACGGTAGGCATATTGTGTATTAATACGTCTTTAACTGCATATGCCACAGGAACATCCGAGTTTGACTATACGGAGAGTGGTACTATTATTAATCCCACCGGTACAGTGGACAGTCATGAGGAACTGAAGGAGCTGAATGTGTCCAATGAGTTGACCATTACTTACAATAATGGTAATGGGGAACTAAATGGAAGTCTGCGAATTTTATTGACATTAACATTAATTGCATTGGCTCCTACGTTGTTGATTTTACTGACATCGTATACTCGTATATTGATTGTGCTTCATTTTACCCGTGCTGCGCTGAATACCCAGACGGCTCCGCCCAATCAGGTATTGATAGGTATTGCGTTGTTTTTGACCTTCTTTATTATGACTCCTACCATTGAGAGAATTAATACAGAAGCGATTCAGCCCTTGGATCAGGGAATTATCACACAGGAAGAAGCTTTTGAGGCAGCACTTGTGCCCATACGTGAGTTTATGTATGAAGAGACTCTGGTAAAGGATGTAGAGATCTTTATGGATATCGCAGAGATGGAATGGGACGGAAAAACATTAGATGCTATTCCTACATCCATCTTGATTCCCAGCTTTATTATCGGAGAGCTTCGAACGGCATTTTTCCTGGGATTTGTAATCTACATACCATTTATTGTAATCGATATGGTTGTAGCGTCTACCCTCATGAGTATGGGTATGATGATGTTACCGCCTACCACCATTTCCATGCCGTTCAAGATTTTATTATTTGTTCTGGCAGATGGTTGGAGTCTGGTAATTGAAAATTTAATTAGGACTTTTTATTAGTAGATAAGAAAGGAGAAGGCTGATATGATGACTATTGATACCGTTGTGGAGATTGCCAATGATGCATTATATCTGATTATTAAGGTATCCTTACCGGTTTTACTGGTTTCGTTAATCATTGGATTATTAATCAGTATTTTTCAAACAGTTACCTCCATTCAGGAACAGACACTTACGTTTGTTCCTAAGATTATCTGCGTTTTTTTATCATTAATGTTATTTGGGCATTGGATGCTGAATTCCATGGTTGAGTTTATGGTAGAACTGTTTTCCAATTTTGCCCTGTATGTAAACGGGTAGAGGTAATTTTATGTTGCAGCTATCCTTTTCTTTGTTTGATTTAGAATATTTTCTTCTGGTTCTGGTAAGAGTGTCCTGCTTTGTATTTGTGGCACCATTTTTCAGTGTGCAGGGAGTTCCCCGGCAGGTAAGAATTGGTCTTAGCTTTTTTACATCGCTTATGATTTATGAAGTAATTACACCGGCAGAGATTCCTGTTACTTATAGTACGGTAACAGGCTATGCAGTAATTGTTCTGAAAGAGGCGATTGTAGGGCTTTTACTTGGGTTTGGGGCTACGCTTTGTTCTTCCATTGTGAATTTTGCTGGTTCTATTATTGATATGGAAACAGGCTTGTCCATGGCAACTATATTTGACCCTGCTACAAACCAGAGTACCAGTATTACCGGAGCATTTTATCAGTATGTACTGCTGATGATGATGATTGCTACGGGAATGTATAGGTATCTTTTAGGGGCACTGGCGGATAGTTTTGTTTTGATTCCGGTGAACGGAGCGGTGTTTCATCAGGATTCTTTACTGGCTGCCATGATTAGCTTTATGAGTGATTACATTATTATCGGTTTTCGAATTTGTTTGCCGGTGTTCTGTGTGATGATGCTCCTTAATGCTATTTTAGGTGTACTTGCTAAGGTATCTCCACAGATGAACATGTTTGCCATAGGTATTCAGCTTAAGATAGTGGTTGGCCTTTCCGTAATGTTTATTACGGTAGGAATGCTTCCGGGGGCATCTGATTTTATCTTCCAGGAGATGAAGAAAATGATTACAGCGTTTGCAGGAGGAATGATGTAATGCTCCTGGAATATAACCTGCAATTCTTTGCAAAAGAGGGGCCCGGTGGTGAGAAGACAGAACCGGCTACCGAGAAAAAATTAAGAGATGCCAGAAAAGAGGGCCAGGTTGCCAAGAGTAGAGAGATTGCTAATGGCCTTGGTCTGCTTGCATTGTTTTTCGTTTTGAGATTTTATGCGGGCTACATGGGAATCAGTTTTTTGTCCCTGTTTTCCAATATGTATAACCGCATGCCTTCCATCGTAACCTTCTGGAATGGTAATATGTCATGGGAAGAGATGGGGAATCTGTATGAGCAGATGATTACTCAGATTTTGTTGATTATCCTTCCGATATTGCTGGTGGGTGTAGTAATTGCTTTTGTCAGTGATGTGGCGCAGGTAAAATGGCAGGTTTCAGCAAAACCTCTGATGCCGAAGCTGAGTAAGTTAAATCCCATTGCTGGATTCAAGAGACTTTTTTCTGTGACTGCTGTTGTAGAACTGATAAAGTCGCTGGCAAAGATTATTTTGATTATTATTATCTGTTATACCTACCTAAAGGACAGATGGCAGGATATATATTTACTGTATGATATGCCTCTTTTACAGGCTCTGCAGCTTCTGCTGGAAACGGTAACGGATATGGGAATTCGAGTATCTGCTTTTTATATGATTATTGCTTTTGCGGATTTAGCATATCAGAAAATTAAGTTTAAGAATGATATGAAGATGACCAAGCAGGAAATCAAAGAAGAGTACAAGCTGACGGAAGGTTCTCCCGAAATCAAGGGTAAAATCAGACAGCGAATGAGAGAGGCTTCTCAGCGAAGAATGATGCAAAACCTGCCACAGGCGGATGTGGTAATTACTAACCCGACTCATTTTGCAGTAGCAATAAAGTATGATCCCGAGGTTGCGGATGCACCAATTGTTATTGCAAAGGGTGAAGATTTTCTTGCTCAGAGAATCAAGGAAGTGGCAAAAGAGCACAGTATTGAGATTGTAGAGAATAAGCCACTGGCCAGAATGCTTTATGCCAATGTGGATATCGGACAGATGGTTCCACCGGAGCTCTATCAGGCAGTTGCTGAGGTCTTGGCCTTTGTATATAAATTAAAAGGAAAAATATAAAATTGGGAAGGGAGTATGAAGATGAAGAAAATAGGATATGACGTTGTAGTCGCCATCTATGTATTAACTGCATTTTTAATGTTCATCATTACACTTCCAAGCTGGATGCTGGATGCATTGCTTGCACTTAATATGGCGATTTCCTTTACAATTCTCTTTAGTACCATGTTTGTAAAGGAAGTATTGGACTTATCCTTCTTCCCCACACTTTTGTTATTTACAACATTGTTCCGTATTGCGCTGAACGTATCTTCTACCAAGCTTATTTTAGGTACCGGTGAACCCGGTAACGTAGTAGAAACCTTCGGTGAATACGTGGGTGGTGGTGACCTTGTTATCGGTATGATTATCTTCTTTATCCTTATTTTGATTCAGTTTTTGGTAATCAATAAGGGTTCCGAACGTGTATCTGAAGTAACAGCTCGTTTTACTTTGGATGCTATGCCCGGTAAACAGATGGCTATTGATGCGGACTTAAATACCGGAGCAATTACTGATGCGGAAGCAAAGAGAAGACGTGAAAAAATTCAGGAAGAAGCAAGCTTCTTCGGTTCCATGGATGGTGCGACCAAGTTCGTAAAGGGAGATGCGGTTGCTGGTCTTATCATTACTGTTATCAATCTTGTTGGCGGTATGATTATGGGTATGAACCGAGACGGCATGGAGCTTGCAGAAGCTCTTGACCGTTATTGTATCCTTACTATCGGTGATGGTCTGGTATCCCAGATTCCGTCCCTCCTTATTTCCTTGTCCACCGGTATTCTGGTAACTAAGGGAAGCAAGGATGCAGATTTCGGACAGACGCTTATCCGCCAGCTCTTTGGTATTCCCAAGGTGCTTTATCTGGTAGGTTCTACCATGGCGATTTTAGGTTTTGTAACAGAGCTGAATACCATTCTTTTCGTTGGTCTTGGTCTGGCATTCATTATTGCAGGTCGTAATATTCAGGCTACCATTGAGACAGCAACTATTGAGACAGAAGTGGATATGGATGAGGCTGCAGCAGAAGAAATCAGACAGCCTGAGAATGTGAACAGCCTCCTGCAGGTGGATCCCATCGAGCTGGAATTTGGTTATGGTATTATTCCACTGGCTGATGTAAGTCAGGGTGGAGACCTTCTTGACCGTGTTGTTATGATTCGTAGACAGATGGCGTTAGAGCTTGGTACGGTAGTGCCGATTATCCGTCTTCGTGATAATATTCAGTTAAATCCGAATCAGTATATTATTAAGGTGAAGGGTATTCAGGTCAGTGAAGGTGAGATTTTATTTGACCACTATATGGCTATGAACCCCGGATATGTGGAGGAGGAGATTACCGGTATTCCTACCTTTGAGCCATCCTTCCATTTACCGGCAATCTGGATTACCGAGGGTCAGAGAGAGCGTGCGGAAAGTCTGGGCTATACCGTAGTAGATCCGCCATCTATTATTGCGACTCACCTGACGGAAATTATCAGACAGCACATTGCGGAGCTTCTCACAAGACAGGATGTACAGAACCTTATCAACAATTTAAAGGATTCCCATCCTTCCCTTATCGACGAGCTTGTACCGAAGCTTCTTGGTATTGGTGAGATTCAGAAGGTATTACAGAACTTATTAAAAGAGGGTATTTCTATCAGAGATTTACTGACGATTTTGGAAACTTTGGCAGATTATGCACCAACAACCAGAGATACGGATATTCTTACAGAATATGTACGTCAGTCTCTGAAGCGTGCAATTTCCGGAAGATATTTCCCAGCTCATGAAACTACCAGTGTGGTTACCTTAGACCCGAAGATTGAGCAGGAAATCATGGGAAGTGTGAAGCAGACAGAAAGTGGAGCATACTTAAATCTGGATCCGGTTCGTTCCAAAGCAATTTTAAATTCTGTTGGAGCAGAGGTGCAGAAGCTTGAGAACTTAGGAAAGAATCCAATAGTGATTACTTCGCCCATTGTTCGTATGTATTTTAAGCGTTTGACAGAAGACTATTATAAAGACTTGATTGTAGTGTCTTACAACGAAATTGAAAGTAGTGCGGAGCTGCAGTCTGTGGGGATGGTGACTGCCTAAATGATTATTAAGAAATTTACAGGGAAAACGGAAGAAGATGCTATTAATGCAGCGAAGAAAGAGCTGGGGGAAGGCATCGTTATAATGAACGTAAAGCAGGTAAAGGCCAAAGGGCTCTTTGCCGCTTTTCGTAAAAAGCTATTTGAAGTGACCGTAGCTTTAGAGGAAGAGCCGGACAGGCTGGCAAATGCCAAGAAGGAGCAGATCAATGCGGCACTTACTGCCCCGGCGAATAAAGTGCAGGAAAAGACTCTTTCTGATGAAGCAAGAAGTATTGAAGAGAAGCTGGAGAATCTGCAGAATCTTTTGGAAAGCCAGATTAAAGCTGCGGAGAAGCAGGATGCTGCTGCGGAGGAAGAAAAGACCACAGAGAAGGAGGCTTCCTCTGAACTTACAGAGGCTGACTTTGAGGACAGCGAGCTGACAAAATACACCAAGCTGATATACAACACTTTGATTGATAATGAGGTGGACGAAAGATATGCTAACCAACTGATTTCAGAGATGGAGAAGGTATATAAGCAGAATCTTCCCATTGACAATGTACTTGCTGGAATCTATCAGAGAATGATTTTGAAGTTTGGCAAGCCAACGCCTATTACTGAGGCGAAGGAGGGACCGAAGGTTGTTCTTTTTATGGGACCTACCGGAGTGGGAAAGACTACCACTATCGCAAAGCTTGCCAGCAGATACATTGTGGAAGAGAAAAAGAGGGTGGCACTTCTTACTGCAGATACCTATCGTATTGCAGCTGCGGAGCAGCTTAATACCTATGCTACCATTTTGCAGGTTCCTTTTCGGATTATTTATACCAAGGAGGAGTTGGTAGAGGCAGTACAGTATTATCAGGACTTTGACTATATTTTCGTAGATACTGCGGGGCATTCCCATCAGAATGCAGAGCAGATTCAGGCTATGAAGGAACTGACGGCTGCTGTGGAAGAGGTTGCAGAGAAGCAGACCTATCTGGTACTTAGTGCGACCACAAAGTACAGTGATTTAAAGAAGATTGCGGATAAGTATTCTGCAATTACCAGCTATCATCTGATTTTCACAAAGGTGGATGAGACCTTCTGCGTAGGCAGTATGTATAATCTCAGAATGCATACCGGAGCATCGATTGCTTATATAACAAGTGGACAGAATGTGCCGGATGATATTGAGACCTTTAATCCGCAAAGTACAGTAAAACAGCTTTTGGGCGGAAAATTATGTAAGGAGGCTTAAGGCATGGACCAGGCGAGTCAATTACGAGTAATTAAAGCAAGCCAGTTGAATAAACCTTTGGCCCGTGTACTTACCGTAACCAGTGGAAAAGGTGGTGTTGGTAAATCCAATACCTCTATTAATCTGGCAATTCAGTTTCGCAAGATGGGAAAGCGGGTTGTTATTTTAGATGCGGATTTCGGACTGGCAAATATCGAGATTATGTTTGGGTGCATGCCAAAGCATAATCTTTGTGACTTGATATATCAGGGAAAAAGTATTCAGGATATTATTACCCAGGGGCCAATGGACGTAGGGTTTATTTCCGGTGGTTCCGGTATTGCCGGCATGTCCAATCTGACGGTGGATCAGCTGAATTATATTATTAATAATCTGGCAGAGCTGGATGCTTATGCGGATATTATTATTATTGATACCGGTGCAGGAATTTCAGATGCTGTACTTGAATTCCTTGTAGCCAGTGAAGAGATTTTACTTGTGACAACTCCAGAACCCACATCGATTACAGATTCATATTCTTTACTGAAAGCTCTGTATCGACATCCCAAATATAACTCAGAAACAACTACGGTAAAAATGATTGCCAATAGAGTGGAAAGAGAAGAAGATGGGAAGACTTTATATAATAAGCTGGATTTGGTAGTGAAGAAGTATCTGAAGATGCCTTTTGATTATCTGGGAGGAGTGCCGCAGGATGAAAAATTAGTGAAGGCGGTAATGCAGCAGACACCGGTTTCTATGATGTTTCCGGGTTCAAAGGCCAGCTGTGCATATGAAAATATTGCAAATAAACTGATGAATAAGGACGCAGCCGTAAAACAGCCTAAGCGTGGTATGGCAGCATTCTTTTCACATATAATCACTAATAAAAACAAATCATAGAGGTGGAGATAAGCATGTTATCTAAGTTTTTAAGACCGGGCGATAGAATTGAATTACAGATGGTGGAGCATCAGAGAAAGGATGAAGATTCTCAGAGAGTCTTTATTAGTGAAATCCATGAAATTCTGTCAGAGGATCAGATGGAAATCGTAATGCCTATGGAGAAAACCAAGTTGATCTTACTGCCGGTGGACGTGGAGTATGATTTAACCATCTACGCACAGCATGGTCTGTTTCAGTGTTTTGCCAGAGTGATTGACAGATACAAGAGCAATAATGTGTATATTCTGGTTGTGGAACTGACCACCAACTTAAGAAAGCATCAGAGAAGAGAATATTACAGATATAGCTGTGCTCTTGATATGAGCAGTCGTGAGCTGGAGGAAAATGAAATCAAGGCTGTGGAACTTCGGGAACCATTTTTACTTACTCCGGGGCTTCCTATTAAGCGCAGTGTCATCGTGGATATCAGCGGAGGCGGACTCAGATTTGTTTCTGAGCAAAGGTATGAGCCGGAAAGTCTGATTTATTGCAGCTACAGTCTTCTACAGAATGATAACAAGAAAAAAGAATATCAGATTGTGGGCAAGGTGCTGACAGTAACGGAGCTTTCTAACAGAAGAGGTACCTATGAGCACCGAGTGCAGTATGTGGATCTTGATAAGGATGTCAGAGAAGAGATTATCCGCTTCATTTTTGAAGAAGAGAGAAAAAATAGAAAGAAAGAGCGTTATAATGATAAGTAATTTGCTCTAGTGAGGCATAGGAAAAAAGTATGAAAAAAATATTGCTTGTTGATGACTCTGCACTCATGAGAAGAGTGTTATGTGATATAATCAATAGTGACGAAAGGTTTGAAGTTGCAGACAGAGCAACCAATGGATTGGAAGCATTCGACCTGCTCAGCAGAAAGACCTACGATGCAGTAGTTTTAGACGTGAATATGCCTAAGATGAATGGCCTTCAGCTTTTACAGGAGCTTCGAAAATACAAGATTCCTGCAAAAGTAATGATGGCAAGTACCGATACCAGAGAGGGTGCAAAGACTACTCTGGATGCTTTGGAACTGGGAGCTTTGGATTTTATTCACAAACCGGATAATGCACTGGATTGTAGGGCTGAGGAATTCAAGGACGGCCTGCTTCGAATTCTGGATGTAGTAGCAAACAGCAAGGCACCGGTATTCGAATCCCAGGAGAAGGTTGAACAAAGACAGGCAACCATCAAGAAGGTAGTGGATATTGCCAAGAAGAGTGCAGTAAAGAGTATCGGCAAAAAGCTGGTAGCGATTGCCAGCTCTACCGGCGGTCCAAGAGCCCTTCAATCGGTAATTCCCAGATTACCTGCTGACATCAGCGCACCAATCCTAATCGTCCAGCACATGCCAAAGGGCTTTACGGCATCTCTTGCGGAAAGACTGAATTCCTTAAGTGAGGTTAAGGTAAAGGAAGCCGCAGAGGGAGATGAACTGGAAGTTGGATGTGTATATCTTGCTATGGGTGGAATGCACATGAATGTGCAGACAAGCGCATCGGGAAAGTGTACCATTCATTACTCCGATGAACCCTCCAGAGAAGGCGTAAAACCTTGTGCAAACTATATGTACGAATCATTAATGGACAGTAAGTTTGATGAAATCGTTTGTGTAGTAATGACCGGTATGGGACAGGACGGCACTGTTGGAATTAAGAACCTGAAAGCCAAGAAAAAGATACATGTTATTGCCCAGGATCAGGAAACCAGTACGGTGTACGGTATGCCTAAGGCCATTGTAACAGCAGGAGTAGTAAGCCAGGTGGTTCCGCTTGAGCAAATAGCACAGGAGATTATTTTGAACGTGGGGGTAAAGTAAGATGGATGTTAGCCAATATCTTGAGATCTTTATTGATGAATCAAACGAGCATTTACAGAATTTGAATACCCAGATTCTGAACCTGGAATCAGATCCGACCAGCTCTGATACCGTGAATGAGATTTTCCGTGCAGCCCATTCCTTAAAGGGTATGGCAGGAACCATGGGATATAAGAGAATGCAGACTTTGACCCATGACATGGAAAATGTTTTTTCTGAGGTTCGTAACGGTAATATTGTTGTGCAGCCGAATATGATTGATATTCTTTTCCAGTGTCTGGATGCTCTGGACGAGTATGTATCCAATATCAAGGAATCTGCTGATGAAGGAAGCAATGACAATCAGCATCTGATCGATCAGTTGAATGCAATCCTTAACAGCAAGGGACAGGCAGCGGCTCCTGCGCCGGAGAAAAAGGCAGAGGAAGCTGCAGCACCCACCGGCAATGAGGATGGCAAGAAGTGGCTTAAGATTGCTTTAGACGGCGCACAGAAGGATGTAATGGAAGAAGCAGTTCGTCAGGGCAAGAAGCTCTATGGCTTGACCATTACCGTTCAGGAAAGCTGTATTTTAAAGGCAGCAAGAGCATTTCTTGTGTTTAAGGCAGTGGAAGAGAAATCAGAAATTATTGTTTCTAATCCACCCGCTCAGGATATTGAGGATGAAAAATTTGACCGTGACTTCAGCTTAATCGTAGTTTCTGACGCTGAAGTAAAGGATATTATTAAATCAGCAGAAAATGTGTCTGAAATCGAAAGCGTTCTTGGTGATGCAATCGACTTGAAGGCAATGAATTTTGTGGCGGAGACTAAGGTTGAAAAGGAGGTTCCTGATGTGACCGCAGCGGTGACAGCAGAAGCTTCTGCCGAGAGACCTGCTCCAGCAGCAAAGACTGAGAAAAAGCAGACTCCGGGCAAGCCTGTGGTAAACAGAACTGTTCGTGTAGATATTGAAAAACTGGATTCTCTTATGAATCTGGTAAGTGAGCTTATTATTGCAAAGAACTCTCTGGTTTCTATTTCCAGTCAGGATGAAACACAGCACAGTGGTGCATTCAATGAACAGATTGAATACTTAGAGAGCGTTACCACCAATCTTCATGAGTCTGTTATGAAGGTTCGAATGGTGCCTATTGAAAGCGTTGTTAATAAGTTCCCACGTATGATTCGTGACCTTTCCAAGAAGCTTGGAAAGAAAATGGAGCTGTATATGTCCGGTGAGGATACTGAGCTTGATCGTACCGTGGTAGATGAAATCGGTGATCCTTTGATGCACTTACTTCGTAACTCCGCTGACCATGGTCTGGAGTCCGCAGAGGTTCGTGCACAGCGTGGCAAGCCGGAAACAGGTTCTATTTTCTTAGATGCTTATCAGGATGGTAACAACGTTGTTATCGAGGTGCGTGATGATGGTAACGGTATCGATGTAGAGAAGGTTAAGAATAAAGCCCTTGAGAGAGGGGCAATTACTCCGGAACAGGCAGCGAATATGTCTGACAAGGAAATCATCGACTTATTATTCCTTCCAAGCTTCTCTACTGCAAAGGCAGTTACCGATGTATCAGGCCGAGGTGTAGGTCTTGACGTTGTTAAGTCTAAGATTGAAGCACTCAGCGGTGAGGTAGAGGTTAAGAGTAAATTGGGTGAGGGAAGTACATGGATTATCCGTCTTCCTTTAACCTTAGCGATTATCCAGTCTCTTATGGTTGTGGTTGGTGGAGAGAAGTATGCAATTTCTCTTGGTTCTATCCAGACAATCGAAGATATTCATCCATCAGAGATTAAGACCGTACAGAACAAGGAAGTTATTCACCTTCGTGGAACCGTTATTCCTTTGATTCGTTTAAATGAGGTACTGGATATTGAAAGTACAAAATCACCTGACGAGAGCATGGAAGTTGTTATTGTTAAGAAGGGTGATAAGCAGGCCGGCTTAGTTATTGATGAATTAATCGGTCAGCAGGAAATCGTTATTAAGTCCTTAGGAAAGTATATCAAGCAATGCAAGTTTATCAGTGGTGCAACCATTTTAGGTGATGGTGAAGTGGCTCTGATTTTAGATGCAAATGCTTTGATTTAAGAAAGGAGATAGCGACATGGATGAGTTAAAAGTTGTTGGAAGCGATGGTATTCAGTATATTGTTGTTCGCTTAGGAGAAGAGCAGTATGGTATCGACATCAAATACATAGATAATATTATCAGAATGCAGGGCATTACCAGAGTACCTAAGGTACCCGAGTATTTGAAAGGCGTAATTAATCTTCGTGGAGAAGTTATTCCTGTTATGAGTGCCAGACTGAAAATGTTTTTACCGGCAGACGAGATTACCAGAACCTCCCGTATTATTATTTTAAAGCTTGAACAGCATGGTACAGTAGGAATTATTGTAGATGAGGTAAAAGAGGTTGTTACTCTTGATACCGAGCATGTTGAGAAGGCTTCCTACGATTCTACCAATACAGAGAACGTTAATTTCATTACCGGAATCGGAAAGCATAATGATGAATTAATTTCCTTATTGGATTTGAATTTACTTTTGCAGGATAAAGAAAATGTATAAAAGGAACGTAAGGTAATGGCAGATTTTAACTTGAATGATGTTTCAGAGAAATATGTAGATGTACTGAAAGAAATTGGAAATATTGGTGCCGGAAACGCCATGACAGCATTGTCCCAGATGCTACAGTGTAAGGTGGACATGCGTGTTCCACAGGTTAGGCTGCTTGACTTTTCAGAAGTCGGTGCCATAATGGGCGGCGAAGAAAAGACCATGTGCGGAATTCTGCTTGGTGTAGAAGGAGATATTACAGGAAGTATTATGTTCCTGATTGAGCTGGAAGCAGCCAAGGGGCTGATTAAGAAGCTGATGATGGGTTATGAATCCGGTCAGCCCACCTTTGATGAGATGGAGCTTTCAGCACTGAAGGAAATCAGTAATATTATTACAGGTGCTTATCTGAATTCTCTTTCTACGTTAACCAATTTAATGATTTATCCTACACCACCAAGTCTTGCTATCGATATGGCCGGAGCGATCCTTAGTGTTCCGGCTATTGAGTTTGGTATTATTGGTGACCATATATTGTTAATCCAGTCTCAATTCTATGATGATGTTGAAATTGATGGCTACTTTATATTAATTCCCGATTTGCCCTCATATGAGAAGATTTTGAGTGCACTTGGGATTATGTAAAGAGGGATGAAAAATGGGTGAAATAATCAAGGTTGGAATGGCTGATTTGAAGCCCTGTAAGGCTCCGGATGGCGTGATTACCTTAGGACTTGGCTCCTGTGTGGGAATTGCCATCCGTGATCCTGGGACTTTAATCGGTGGATTAGCACATATTATGCTTCCGGATAGTACTGCAATACATAATAGTGCATCAAATATTGCCAAGTTTGCAGATACCGGAATTGTGGAGCTTGTAAAGCAGATGGAAGCGATGGGGGCAAAGAGAAGTCGCATGGTTGCAAAAATTGCAGGCGGAGCTACAATGTTCCAGTTTGCAAGCCAAAATTCCATGATGCAGATAGGCGCGCGTAATGTAGAAGCAACAAAGAAGGTTCTTTCGCAGCTCAATATTCCGATTCTGGCAGAAGATACGGGGCTTAACTATGGTAGGACCGTTACATTTTATCCGGAAACGGGAGAGTTTCATATACGTGCGGTAGGTAAGGCAGAAACGATTATATAGCGGAGGAAGTCTTTATGAACAGAAGGACTATGCCTTTCATATTGATGCTTGTGGCAGGTATCTTTACCTGCGTTATGACATTCATCAATGATTACTCCATAATCGATAAGTTGCTTATACTTTCGATTGTGCTGCTTTTATTTTATTTTCTGGGGGTACTGATGCAGAAGGTTCTGGATTATTTCGATAAGCAGAATGCTGAAATAGCAAAAGCGGAAGAAGAGGCCAGGGAAAAAGAGCTGCAGGAGCAGGAAGAATTAGAGAAACAGCAGGAGACTGGCGAGGGAGAGAAAAAAGTAGGATAGTATGGATGAAGCTGGCAAGAAGAATCTTTGGGAAGAATATGCGAAAAGCAAATCTCCTGAAGTAAGGGAAAAAATCATATTGGAGTATGCTCCACTGGTTAAAACTGTTGCCGGACGACTAAGTATGTATCTTGGTTATAATGTGGAGTATGAAGATTTAGTTAGTTATGGTATTTTTGGACTCATTGATGCTATTGATAAGTTTGATACCATGAAAGAGGTAAAGTTTGAAACCTATGCTTCGTTGCGTATAAGGGGTGCTATACTGGATCAGATTCGTAAGATGGACTGGATTCCACGTACAATAAGACAGAAGCAAAAACAGATAGACAGTGTGATTCGCGAAATCGAAAGTATGACAGGCAGAAGTGCTACCGATGAGGAAATCGCTGAGAAATTGGGGATTAGCGGTGAAGAATACTTAGATATGCAGTCACAGATGAAGATTACCGGTGTGGTTTCCTTAAATGAATATATGGAGGCCGGCAGTGATGTATCTCATGATTATAGTGGGTGCACCTCCAGCCGCTTTGAAACACCGGAAGAAAATATTGAGAAGGAAGAGCTGACGAAGGTTCTGGGAGAGGCACTGCAGCTTTTGACTGAGAAAGAATGCAGAGTGATCCAGTTGTATTATTACGAAGAACTGACATTGAAGGAAATTGCTAGCATTTTAGAGATTTCCGAGTCCAGAGTTTCGCAGCTTCATACCAGAGCGTTACAGAAAATGAAGACCAAAATGGGTCAGTATATGGGAATTTTAAGCGACAAGATAACGGGGAACAAAAAATGAAAAATGGTTACTTTAAATTAGTGAGTATACAGGGCGGTTTTGGTCTGAAACTGATTCCGCCGCAGGATGGTGGACAGGATATCGTATTAAGTGAGGTCGTGGAGCACTTGGACTATAATCATGTGGTCTATGACTTTTCTATGCTTAAGAATAATGTGGAGTCAAAGCGGGAGATGATTATGACTTTGGGGGCTGGTGAGTGTCCGAAGGTTAATGAAAGCTATACCATCTCCATCAGTCCGGATAAGATGCAGGCAGTGGCAAGATTTATCTCACCCTCTGCAACCGGAGATATGCTTACCATGGATGAGTTTGTAAAGGATCTTCGTTTCCGTAGAGTAATTACCGGAATTCAGACCGAAGCTATTCAGGAGTTCTTCATGAACCGCAGATATTGTGAGGATATTGTGGTTGCGAAGGGTAAGCCAGCCGGAGAAGGCAGAGATGCAAGTATCGAATATTTCTTTAATACGGATCAGCATGCGCAGCCTACATTATTGGAAGATGGCAGCGTGGATTTCTTTAATCTGAATGCCATCTGTCATTGTAAGAAGGGCGATTTGTTGGCGAAAATCACTCCAGAAGAGAAAGGTGAGACCGGCGTTAATATCTGTGGAGAGTATTTGAACTCCAGAGATGTAAAAGGCATGAAGCACCGTTTTGGACATAATATGTCCCTTTCGGAGGATGGCTTGTGTCTTTATTCCAATGTGGACGGGCATGTTACATTGGTAGATGACCAGGTATTTGTATCTGACCTTTATATGGTGGAAAATGTAGACAACAGCACTGGTAATATTGTATTTGAAGGAAGTGTGCAGATTAATGGTAATGTAAAGTCTAACTTCTCTGTTTCTGCAAAAGGAAATGTTGTAGTAAACGGTGTTGTAGAAGGTGCATATATTAAGGCGGATGGAAATATTATCATTGCCCGTGGTATGAATGGTATGGGTAAGGGTAAGCTAGAAGCCGGCGGAAATATTATTGCAAAGTTCTTAGAGAGCGTAACAGCAGAGGCTGATGGATATATTCATTCGGAGTCTGTTCTTCATAGTCAGCTTCAGGCAGGAACGGAGATTGAGGTAGATGGTAAGCGTGGTTTCATTACCGGTGGTAAGGTATCCGCAGCCAATAAGATTACCGTGAAGAATTTGGGCTCTGAGATGGGCGCAAGTACGATTGTAGAAGTTGGTTCCAGTCCAAAGCTGAAGGAGGAATTTACAGAGCTTTCTAAGGAGCTTGTAGAAATTCAGAAGGTAATCAAGAGCAGTCAGCCGATTATTGCTTCTTTTGCAGAGAAGAAAGCAAAGGGAGCGAAATTTACGGAAGATCAGCTTGTTTATATAAAGAAGCTGGCATTTATGGTTGACCTTAAGAAGAAAGAGCTTGCAGAAAAATATGATTTGTATGAAAAAATGCAGGCGCAGCTTACCAACCAGAGTCAGGCAAAGGTTGTGGTAAAGGGCAGTGTACATCCGGGTACCAAGATTGTAATCGGTGATTTGTCCATGGTAGTACAGTCCACCAATCATTTTTGTAAGTTTGAAAGAGTACAGGGTAATGTAAAGATGACAGGTCTTTAATGACCGCGGGGGGATAATATGTCATTTGGTTCAATTGAGCTCGCTACGATTGCGAGAACCCAGGATTTTACAACAATCAAGCATAATGAGGATAGTAAGGGTCCTATGATGCAGACCATGGCGGGGCAGAAGGTGCAGAAGGATTCTACACAGAAGATTCATCAGGTGAATAAGCAGGACGAAACAGCATGGCAGAATAAGAAATTCGATGCCAAGGATAAAGGCTCGAATTCTTATCAGGGAGATGGTGGTAAGAATCGTAAGGGGAACCCTAGGGAAGCCGTTGTTGTGAAGAGGGTTCCGGGGGGATTTGATATTAAAATATAAAGGGTTGTAATCACAAATGGAAGTAATGGAAGTATTATTACTGGTTGCCGGTGCAGTGATTGTTGTACTGAGCTTTATTATACCGGTAAAAAAAGAAGATTCAGAAGAAGTATTAGGACTGGCAAAAGAGGAGATTAAAGAATTGATTGCCGGTGAGATGAGTCAGATTAAGGGTCAGGTAGACGATACCGTTGATGAGGCGATTATCTATGCCATGGAGAAGACAGAGCGTTCGTTAGAACGTCTTTCCAATGAAAAGATTATGGCAGTAAGCGAATATTCCGATACGGTACTCTCTGAAATTAATAAGAATCATCAGGAAGTAATGTTCTTATATGATATGCTGAATGATAAGCATAAAAATTTAAAGAGCACCGCTTCAGAGGTGGACAAGACTGCCAAGGAAGCAGAAGCAGTAGTCAAGGAAGCTGTAAAGGAAGTGGAAAAAGCAAAAGAGGTCATTCCTGTATTCCAGGCACTTAACGTAAGTGCAGAGCATCTTACCATTAGGGAAGATGTGCTGGCAGAGTTAAATGCCCAGGAAGAAATCGTAGAAAATAATCAGCCGGTAGTGGACGAGAAGCAGGCAATTGCAAACAGAAATGAAGCGATTCTGGCACTGCACAGACTGGGGAACAGCGATGTGCAGATTGCAAAAGAGCTGGGGCTTGGCGTCGGCGAGGTCAGATTGGTAATTGAATTGTTTAAGGAATGATGAGGAATGAAGCTTAAGTATTATTTAAGGGGGCTGGGAATCGGCATCTTTGTAACAGCCCTGATAATGACAATTGCGTCTTCGAATAAAGGTGCAATGACGGATGCTGAGATTATGCAGCGGGCTGCAGAGCTGGGAATGGTGACACCCAAAACGCTGAGCAGTCAGGCACAGGAAGAAGGAAGCGGAGAAGCAGAGGGAGAGGTTGTTCCAACAGAAGCACCGGTTCTTACAGAGAAGCCTGATATACGTACAGCAGAGCCGGAGCCAGTGGCAACACCTACCCGGGAGCCGGAGGTAGTACCTACCGAAGAACCCACAGCAGCACCGACACAGGAGCCTACGGAGAAGCCCTCAGCTGAGCCGTTACCCGGAGAGGCAGTTACACTTACCATATATAGCGGAGAGCATTCTGCTACTGTGGCAAAAAGGATGGAAGAGCTGGGGTTAGTGGAAGATTATCTGGATTTCGATGATTACTTATGTGATAACGGATATTCCAGATATGTAAATTCAGGAGTCTATAAAATTAAGCCGGGACTTACCTATGAAGAACTGGCTAAGATTATTACCAGAACAAATTAGAAATGTGAAAAACATGTGGGAATTTGGAAAAAATATCTTGCATGTTTTTTTTATGTGTGATAATATTTGAATGTTGTTTATAAAGCACGTATTCTGATTTGATATTGGTGTCAGCTAAGGCTGTGTGGTATCAGAGCTAACCGGACTTTAGCGCGGTCTGGCAGAAAAGGGATACGGGAGATTCTAACCAAATGGAGGAAAAAACATGAGCGTTATTTCAATGAAGCAGTTATTAGAAGCAGGTGTTCATTTTGGACATCAGACCAGAAGATGGAACCCTAAGATGGCTCCATACATCTTCACCGAGAGAAACGGTATCCACATCATCGACTTACAGAAGTCTGTAGGCAAGGTTGACGAAGCTTACAATGCAATTTCTGAAATCGCTGCACAGGGTGGTACTATTCTTTTCGTAGGTACCAAGAAGCAGGCTCAGGATGCAGTTAAGACTGAAGCAGAGCGTTGCGGTATGTACTATGTAAACGAGAGATGGTTAGGTGGTATGTTAACCAACTTCAAGACCATCCAGTCTCGTATCGAAAGATTAAATGCAATTGAGACCATGTCTCAGGACGGAACCTTTGACGTATTACCTAAGAAGGAAGTTATCGAGCTTAAGAAGGAATGGGAAAAGCTTGAGAAGAACCTTGGCGGTATCAAGAATATGACCAGAATTCCTGACGCTATCTTCGTAGTAGATCCTAAGAAGGAGAAGATTTGTATCCAGGAAGCTCACAACTTAGGAATTACCTTAATCGGTATCGGTGATACCAACTGTGATCCTGAAGAATTAGATTACATCATCCCTGGTAACGATGACGCTATCAGAGCTGTTAAGTTAATCGTTTCTAAGATGGCAGACGCTGTAATCGAAGCTAATCAGGGGGAAGCTGTTTACACTGCAGAAGATGTTGCTGTAGAAGCTACTGATATCGAAGAGGTTGCTGAAGAAGCATAATCGAATTACAAAGTGAACTTAAAAGCGGATTATTTATGTAATCCGCTTTTTTAAAAGAGATTCTAGTATAAATGGAGGACAATAAAATGGCAGCAATTACAGCAGCTATGGTAAAAGAACTGCGTGAATTAACCGGCGCAGGTATGATGGATTGTAAGAAAGCACTCGGCGAGTGCGATGGTAATATGGAAGAAGCGATCGATATCTTAAAGAAGAGCGGTGCTGCTAAGATGGAGAAGAAGGCTTCCAGAATTGCAGCAGAAGGTATTGCTCGTGTTGCAGTAAATGGAAACGAGGCAGTTGTAGCAGAAGTTAACTCTGAGACAGACTTCGTTGCTAAGAATGATACTTTCCAGGAATTTGTACAGTTAGTAGCAGATAATGCTCTTGCTTCCGGCTTAAACGGCGGTAAAAGCGGTGAAGATATTGAAGCACTTCTTGAAATGAACGGTCTTAAGGATGTATTAATTGAGAAGACTGCTACTATCGGTGAGAAATTATCCGTACGTAGATTTGAGAAGGTTTCCGGTGATTGTGTAGCAAGCTACCTTCATGCAGGTGGTAAGATTGGTGTAATCGTAGCTGCTGATGGTGCGGCAGACGTTAAGGAAGCTCTTACCAATGTAGCTATGCAGGTTGCAGCGATGAATCCTCAGTACATCAGCAGATCTGAGATTTCAGATGCTGAAATCAATAAGATGAGAGACATTACTGTAGATGCTTCTCTTAATGATCCTGCATCTCTTCCTAAGCCTATCTTAAACGCATTGATTAGCAAGGCATGCTCAGAGAAGATTTGGAGCGATGAGGATATTGCTATTTATGAAGAGAAGAAGAGCAATATGAACTTCTTATTCAACTTCCTTTCAGATGCAGCTAAGGCTTCTCTTGCAGGTTTGGCTATGGCTGACAAGGCTAACATCACCGCTGATAAGATGTTTGGTGGCATGATTGAAGGTCGTATCTCTAAGCAGTTAAAGGAAATCTGCTTATTAGATCAGACCTATGTTAAGGCAGAAGATGGAAAGCAGACTGTTTCTGCATATCTGAAGTCTGTAAACGGCGCTATCGTTATCAAGAAGGTTGTTCGTTTTGAAGTAGGCGAGGGTATGGAAAAGAAGCAGGAAGACTTCGCTGCAGAAGTTGCTGCTCAGATGACAGGAAACTAAGAAGTATATCTTAGAACAGACAAAGCCAGTAAATAAAGCATTTTCAAGCCTTGCGAGCGATTTTGAGAGAAAATTCAAAGTATCGTAACCTATCATAAAGTATCGCAA